>Ga0207997_1000966_pt1 | contig 14835 bp, 12 predicted proteins | sample AntAceMetag02UKN_FD_184777 | JGI IMG/M metagenome (GOLD analysis project Ga0207997, IMG submission 184777) | Saline lake microbial communities from Ace Lake, Antarctica - Antarctic Ace Lake Metagenome 02UKN (SPAdes) (version 2) | ecosystem: Environmental > Aquatic > Non-marine Saline and...
TTTTACGTAAAGAACAGGTCCTGGTTCTGGTGGATATGATGCATATCTGTATTATTACAAGTGTTTAGAGGGTGAAGATGTTTTAGCAGATATATATGCAGAAGTTAGAGATAAGACAGAAGCTAATATAGCACCAGCAGAGCCTTGGTTGGGAACTGTAGGACAAGTTAATAGTGCAAGTGATTGTGTAACTGTGGGCCGTTCCTTTTTATTTTTTAAACAACCTTATAATTTATCGGGAACAACTATAGAATCAGCCTCAATTACTTTTAGAATAACTACGTTGAGAACTGATTATGGAAACTTTAATTTAATTATACAAAAAGCTAATTCTACAGCTATTCATCATCAGCCCTGTATTAGAGCAGATTATAATAGAGCTAATATAGTGGCAACAAGTGGTGGTTCTAAAAATACATCAGAAATGGCATCAAGTTCATGGGTAACTATAAATTTCAATGCAGCAGGAATAGAATGGATAGGTAAAAATATAGATGATGAACTTAAAGTTGTTCTTAGAAGTTCAGATGATATAGGTGGTATAATTCCAACTGACGAAGGTGGGGATGCTGGAAATACTATTACCCTTTATCTTGGTGCCAGTGGATACAGTCCTCCAAATTTACCTTATTTTACCATTGCTTTTACTGTAACATTACCATCAGCAACTACTCAGGCTGCAACGGATATAGATACAACTATTGCGACTTTGAATGGAACAATAACAGATATTGGACATTGGATTCTTTCTTATGGTTTTGAACTAAAAGAAGGATTAGAGGGAGAAGTATATTCTACTACGGTTGGTGGCTCGACTCAGGATATTACAACATTTAATAAGATTGTTTATGGTTTGACTCCAGGAACAACATATTATGTTAGGGCTTGGGGTTACAATGAAGCTGGTAAAGGACATGGAGATTGGGTAAAATTTACTACAGAAAGTGCTATATCTGTTACAACTGAGTCTGCTGAAGTCCCAGTTCCAACAGCTAATCCTGCTTACTGTGAATGGGCTACTGGGAATGGAACTATAACATCAGGGACTAATGCAACTGAGAGAGGGTTTGAAATAAAACTATCTTTTTCTGGAGACTTATATGATAGAATACAACATGGTATGGCTGGCTTTACTGGTGATACTAGTCTTAATATAACTGTATGGGAAGGAACTTTGACTAAGATAGAAACTGAAGAAGGTAGCTTTGCAGAAGGTGCATATGATATGGAGCTTGGCTCTTTTCCTGCTTTCTTTGATAAGTTATTTGCTGGAGAATCTTATACATATAGAGCTTATGCTATTATAGATGGAGTAAAATATCATGGTGATTATGTAGCATTTAGTTTAGGTGTATATTCTGGAGACGATGCACTTGGGGATGATGTAGTTGGTCCTGCAGAATCTATTATAGAACCTGTACTTCCAGAAGTACCTGAATGGGAATGGCCTGAGATAGTATTTCCTCCTTGGGAATGGCCTGAGTTTAATATACCTCCCTGGAAGTGGCCTTTTTATGATATACCTCCTTTCGACTTTGACCCAAGTATTGTATTTGGTACTAGGTTTGGAGCCTTTTTAAGAAGATTAGATACTAAGAAGGATTGGGAAACTTTAAGAGAGAAGTGTATAATTTATCAAGAGAACATGAACCAATTTACTTTGACAGTAAATCATAATACTTTAGTTATGAAGAATTTAGTTAATGATATTATTACTTATGTAGATGGAGACGTATACCCTAGTGATTTGAAGCTTATGAACTCTAGTCAGCAACTAACACCTTTGTATAATGAGGGAATAAGCCCAGATGGCTTTAAAGATATAATAAATGACTTTAGATTTAAGGATGTATCTAATACTTTTAACTTAACTATGAACTTTAAGAAGATATTGAATAGTCTTAATAGCTTGGATGAAAGCGATTATATGACTGAACCTATGTCTTATAATACTAAAGAGTATATAGACATACAGCCAACTGCGAAGAGAATGATTTCACAACTTGAGGACATGAGAAAGAAGTCTGGAGAAGTACAAAAACTTGTAGTTAAGAACTTTAAGCGAATATTTTCATACATATAGGAGATGATTTTTATGACATGGGGAGCGTCAGTTAGTAATAGGAGTCCTATCTCTACTATGGGAACATTAGATAAAGGACAGTCTGCATTAGCTAAGCAGTTACAAAAGATGTTAAAGGGAGGTACTCAATATTCGGAGGATTACTTATCAGGACTAACAAGCTTTCTTGAGGGTAAAGGTCCTAATCCTTTTGCGGGACCCCTTGGTGAAGAGGCAAAAAATGCTATGAAGGGTGCTATGAGTGGGGAAGCTCCTAATATATTTGGAGGTGCTGTAGGTGGTGCAACTCAACAAGCTTTAATAAATGCTATGAGTGGTAAAGTATCGGAAGATTATTTTCAAAATACTGTAGCAGGTCCCGCCGCAAGAGCATTTAGAGAGGATATAGCTCCAACTATCGAGAAGCAATTTGTAGGTCCTGGCACATTTTGGGGTGGAGCTAAAGGTGAAGCTGTACAGAAAGAAGGAATGAGATTGACAGATGCAATCGCTGCTGCAAGAGGTGGGATGGCTAATGAAGCTCTTAATAGAGCTAGTACTACAGCTTTAGGTTATGGTGGAATGGCTACACAAGCAGCCACATCAGCAAAAGATAGAGCTGCTCAGTCAGCTCTTGGATACGGACAATTAATGTCAAAGGGTGTAAGTGATTGGATACAAGCATATGTAGCAGCTAATCCTTCTTATTCAGATACCATAAATTCTATTCTTGCATACCTTAATACACCAACGCAGTTAGCTTTTCAAAATCCGGAGTATATACCTCCAGCTATTAAAGAAGCTATGAAGCCCCCTCCTGCAGAACCTTATACAGGAAATAAGTGGGGTCAAATGTATATAGGGGGGATGTATCAATAATGGCTATACAAACAATGGGATTAGATTATGGATGGCTAGTAAACTTAGCTGAAATGATATCTCGGAATAGACAACAGCCTTCAGGTCCTAGAGGTGCAACTGGACTAAGTACGGGAGTTAAAGGAGAACCTGAAAAAACTCAGTATCAATTAGATAAAGAACAAAGAAGAGAGGACTTGTTATCTGGACAAACTAGGGAGCATGAAATACTTCTGAAGCAAATGGAAGTAGACTCAAAATTAGCTGAAGCAATGTCTAAAGAAAGGATTGCGGGAGTAGAAACGGAGGCTGGAACTGAGCAGACACAGATAGCAGGTGCTGCACAAGTAGCATCAAGTCAGAAAACAACTATGGAAAAGGGATATGAACTTATGGATATGCTATGGAGTATGGATAAGCCAAGTAGAGATGAGTTTATATCAAGGTTGGAAGCTAAAAGAACAGAAAATCAAGCAGTACAAACTGACAGACCTGTATCCACGATTTCATCTGGAGGTACAACCATACCTATTACAAGTGCTCCAAGAGAGCCTGTAGGAGACCCTAATGACCCACTTACTGCTTTAGAAGAGATAGGAGTATATAATTCAGAGACTGGTCTATCAGAGCCTAAAGCAACAGGTGCTGCCGCAAAGCCCGAAATTGACCAGTACATGGAATTACTTGACGACATGTTAACTAAGAATCCTCAATCCATGATAGCTTTGACAACTGGAGAAGGTTGGGAAGAGTTAAAAGAGACTATGAGAACTATAGGGGAAGAAGCTGGATTTGGAGAGGACACTATTAATAGTGTTATAACAATGTTTGAAGGATTAATACCTGAGCCTAAAGGTGAGCCTGAACCAAGCCCTATTTCAAAAGCTTGGGGGGGAGTAAAAACAACTGCTGCTAATGTAGCTCCATTCATACATGAAGCTCTACATCCAGAAGAGAAGACCACTGAAGAAGAAAAGCTAGCAGGGCAATGGGAAGAAGCTGCAGGTAAGGTTCCAGAGACTTCAGAATTTGCTAAGAACTTAGCAGAGTTTATGGAAACTATTGTTACAGGACCTTTCCATCCTGCATATGAGAAGGCAGTGAGTAAAAGAAGAGGTAAGCCTGTAGTAGAGAAGCCTACACCCAAAGAGGTAGAAGAGATTACTGAGCAAGACTTTAAGTCTCAAATAAGTAAGTGGCCTAAAGAGCAAACAAAACAGCTTGAAGTGGCTGCTAAGGCTGAAGGATTAACTACTTGGGAATACTATAAGAAGCACAAGGAGGAGTTTAAGAATGAATGAGTTAAGTTTCTTTGAAAACTCTAATGCTATATCACGACAATTATCAAAGAAGAGAGGCACGCCTCTTAACTACTTCCTAACTCCTTATATAGAAAGATACCTTAAAAGGATGGAAGCTCAAATGGGCATGGCTCAGTTAGGTGCAGGTGCAAGTCCTTTAGCACCATCTAATCCATTAGCTGGGGCTATAAAAGGAGGAATGTCAAATGGCAGTAACATGGACTCCACCGACTTCTGAAGAAGAAGAAAAGAAATTCACTTGGACTCCTCCTAAGCCTATACCTATTACTAAGCCTATTGTGAAAGAGCCAGATGTAGCTAAGTTTACATGGCAACCTCCAAAACCTAAGCCTATCCCTGAGCCTATTGACCTGTCGAAGTATGACCCTCAAGGATACGAAGAGCCTTCTTGGACTGATGTAGCCTTTCACTCTACGAAAGCAGGATTTGGGGACCTTCAGTCTATGATGTTAAATCTTGGTAGGCTATTGTATGAAGGTGGAGTACTGGTAACTGATAAAGTAACTGATGTATTTGATAAGGACTTATATGACCCTAAGAAGGATAAGCTACGAGCTTGGATAGGTGACTTGGTTGGAAAGTCAGAGACTATAGCTGAAGATAGTTGGGAGAAAGTAATAAGCAAGAATAGACTTAAGAACTTTGTAGCTCTTGGTGGGAGAGCAGTTCCTTTGTCACTTATAACTCTTCTTTCAGGTGGAGCTTTGGCTGGGGCATATCCTGCCCTTGCTATGAAAATAGGGAGCTTACCTGCCACTATGTTACCATTTGGAGCAGCATCTGTTGGAGGACATGCCAGGAGAATAGAAAAAGGATTTGAAGCAAGAGGGCAGGAAGCTCCCTATCTAGCTCAATTATTTGGTGGAGTCATGGGGGCTATGGGTGAGGTAGCTACCGAAGCTATTCCATTCCAGAGATGGCTCAACGTTTATGGAGGAAGTAGAGTTATTAATAAGGGAGCTAAGACCTTCCTAGCTAAGTATGGTAAGCTAGGTATTGAGTGGGCTACGGGTTTAGTTACTGAAACAGCACAGGAAATAGCTATGGTTCCTATTGAGCATGCTATAAGTAACATAATCTTTGATGAAGGGGAATCTCTCTTTCCTGTCCCAGAAATGATACAAGCAGGGACTGCAGGTCTAGCTATGTCACTAATTATGGGTAGCATAGGTTCTAGCAATTCTGCTATTCGTACCTTTGCAGAGAGTAAAGTGGATAAAATGCTAAAGCATGACCTTTCGATTAGAGAAGGTACGTTGGATATAGCGGAGAAAGTGGCAGACGAAGCAGAACCAGAGATAGTTCCTGTAGGAGAGAAGAAGGAATTCGTACCAGAGAAACCAATCACTAAGATAAAGACTAAAGGAATAGAAGTTAAGGATACTCCTCAAGAAGCATTTGTTAGGAAGCATCAGCATAAAGTAGAACCTAAGTTTCCTAGGTCGGAGTATGCAGTTACTGACCAAATTAGTTTAAAGAGACTTGGATATGCTATAACTGATGAAGTAGGATTAGGCAAGCTTAATATTAAATGGAAATTAGGTACCACTAATAAAGCAACCATACATGGAGGACATATATTAGAAAGAGATGGTACTCATACTATTATAATTAGAAAACCTAGTTCTGCTGCTGTAAAGTCTGATAAAATTAAGTACACAGGGGTAGCCTCTGACATGTTATTAGGTGGTAAAAAAATAATTCCATCACATGGTGTATTAGTTAAAGTTATATTACATGAACTTGGGCATATAGCATCTCCACCTACACATGGTAAATACCCAGGAGATAAAAGAAAGGTACATACTCCTGAGTTTCATCAATGGACTGTAGATAATAAAGGTAATCTATGGATACAAAATGCTGTAGAAGATAACACTCAAAAGGAACTAGATAAGATAGAAATAAATAAAGCCCGTGCATGCGATAAATATGGATTAGACCCAAAAGACTTTAAGTATACAGAGTTACCTAAAGGTGAATTGGAAGAGGAAGATATAAGTAATACCTTAAAAGACTTACAAGATGCTGGATATGGAAAGGAAGTAGAAGCATCTGCAGAAGAAGTGATTAAGAACTTTGAAAAGAAAAAGAAGAAAGTAAACAAACATAAAGTTAATGTGCATGCTATGACTAAAGATGAGTTTGTTAAACATATGTATAAGAATAAGAAACTAGACTCCGGCGACCAAGAATTTGCAGAAGCTACATTCAAAGCTGAACAAGAAGAAGTACCTGCTCTCCCCACACCTGAAGGAGTAACTCTATCTGGTAAAATGCAGCTGTATTTGAAGATATTAAGAGGTACTCTAATCCTTGACCCGTCTGCAAAAAGTGTGTATGATGCTTTAGCAGAGATGGAAGGGACTATAGCTGAATCAGAGTATGTCGCAAAGCAAGTACATGATACCTGGGAGAGGATGGTTCCTAAAGCAGAAGATGAAGAACTTATAGATAGATATTGTGATATGCCTGAGAAGTATCAAGCTGAGATTACTAAGAGAGGATTACAAAATGAAGCTGATTGGATAAGGAAGCAGTATAAGAGTCTTGGAGAAGTCGCTAAAGAGGCAGGAGCTATAGGAGCTCTGTGGAGTAACTATGCACCATTTATGTTTAAGAATATACATGAGTGGATGAAGATAAATCCAGATGCAGGTATACCAGTTACAGGTATACTTGGAACTAAGTTTGCACACGGAATAGAAAGAAACTTACAGAACTATGACGCTGCAGAAGCAGCTGGACTTATTCCTGAGCATAGAGTAGGACTAAAACTTAATCAGTATATGTTCTCTCTATCTAAAGTGGTAGCTCATAAGAACTTTGTAGACTTAGTAAGAGAAATGACAGATGAGAATGGGCATTCAGTTGCTACAAGATTTGATAGTAGAGAGGAATGGGCAAGGGATTATAGGCAGGTTAATAATCCTCAGTTTGCAAAATCTGTATCAGTCAAGCAGAAGAATGGTACAATGAAACGTGTGCCTCTACGTTGGAAGCCTGAAGTAGCAGATGCTATTGAAGAGATAGCAGTACCTAACTGGATGCAGAGTAAGCCATACAGAAATATAAAGATGATAAGGGGTATTGTCAAGAGGATAATATTCCTTAATCCTGCTATACATGGTTGGAATATATTCTCTGATGTACTCGATGAAGTTAACTTTAACTTCTTTGAAGCTTGGAACGCTATCAAGCCAGGAGGAGCGGGTGCAAAGATATACTTGGATAATACTAGGTTAACTAGAGAAGCATTAAAGAGTAACTTAAATCTTGCACATACAGGAAGATTAGGTAGGCAGATTAGAGAGGAGATATATGACCTAGTTCCTCTCGAAGGTAAGAATGTTATAACAAAGGGGATAGGAAAGTTATTTGCTTGGAATGATAACGTGCTTTGGACTACTATAGTTAGAAACGCACAGATGTATACGTATGCTTTGAAAAGGAAGCAAGGGCTTACAGGTAAACAGGCAGCTGCTTTTACTAACGATTTACTAGGCACACTACCTAAGAGATACTTTACTAACTTTGAATGGGGAGTAGCATCCAATTTCTTCCTCGCTAGAAACTGGACTATATCTAATCTACGCCTATTGACTGGAGCTGTAGGTCCTATGTCTAACATCATTCCAATTAAAGCACTTACAAGGAAAGAGATGTCCCCAGCAGATATGAAAGCATTAGCTCCTCACTACATTAGGCATCTTATCAAAGGTATGTTTGGATTACTTATGCTAACCAACTTACTTAATAAACTATTCACTGGTAGGTGGGCATTAGAGAATGAGTCAGGGCATAAGCTGGATGTCTATACAGGAATGAAAGATAATAAGGGTAGAGATATGTATGTTGTAATGCCACTACTCAGATATATGAGAGATTACTTAGGTTGGGCAACTCAACCAAGAAAGACTATATGGAATAAGATGGAGCCTATGATGAAGACTTCTGTCGAGCTCTTGATTAATCATAGTATGTGGCAGAACACGAAGATAATGCATCCAGAGTCGCCATTGCCTGAGAAGGTAAAGGATGCTGCTGAGTATGCTCTTTGGTCTTGGACTCCATTCGACCAGTTCCTAGACGCAGAGAATGAAGTGAAAACTACCCTGCAGAAGATGATGTACTTTACAGGAACTTGGGTAAGAAGAGGTTCAAGTATATCTGCATATAGTTACAATACGCTAAGACCTGAGGAGAAAGTAGAGTTTGCACAAACACTTAATCCTAAAGAGATTAGTGAACTGTATGGTAACTTGGCTGTTGGTAGGATATACGGAGATGTTGCTCAAAAGCTATATAAGTTTAGAAGCAAGAAAGGATATGTAAAAGAGAAGTTGGATGCTAGTATAGATAGACTATTGACTGGAGGTGATATTCCTGGTGCTATAGAATTAATGGTAGAAAGTGGAAGGTATAAAGAGATGAGTGCTATCAAGGATAGGATAATGCCATATCTAATGTTACGAAAATAGAAAGGAGATTTAATTATGCGATTTGTTTTGAGTTATACGAGAGGTAGTCTATTCTCTATAGGGGATAAGATACAGAAAGAAGGACATCAAGTAGCCAAGGGGCATACAACTGCGAATGGTACATTGTTAATAAGTGATGTACCTCTTGACCCTGTTAAATGTAATGGAGAGGGGATAGGAGTATCGAGATTCACTTTACTTATGGCAAAATCTAGAGAGTATGAAGAGTCTATTAAACTTGCAGCAGGTCTACAATCATCTATAGTATTTCCTCATCTTCCTGATACAAGAAAAGAAATTGAGTTCTCTATTGGATGCTGGTTCAATGGAATAGACTTTGTGTACCCCGTGTTTGGAATAGTAGATGATACTTACTTCATGGATAGGGATAGAGGATACCCTTGTATCATGGGAAGTACTGTCCGGATATTTAAAGAGCCTCCTAAAGTATTCATGGAGGGCATGTGGAAGTTAAAGACTTGTTTAAGAAGTGCTAACTTTAAAGGCTTTATGATGATAAATTATGCTACATTTATGAAGACAACAGGAGAAAGTTATTATGGAATTGTAAATATATATCCTCACTTTAAAGCTGACTCTATCTATGCCATCTTGGAGTCAATGCAAGAAGAAGTAGGTAGAACATTAGTTGAGATATTTAATGGAGGGAAAAAGAGTATAAGGTATTGCAGATATGGATACTCAATTGCAATACGTATTTCAGTTCCTCCTTACCCATATCCACAACTTCCTTTTGAGTCTTATCACAAAGATATAAAAGGATATTGTAGTGGTAATGCTAAGCATATATGGTTAAGGGAAGTAGATAAAGATAAGGAAGGAAAATTAAGAGTTGCAGGAAGTATTATAGGAGTTGTAACAGCAAGAGGAGATACTATAAAGGAGTGCAGAAGAAGAGCATATAGAACTATAAGTAACCTAGATATAGAGTGGTTGCAATATCGTCAGGATATAGGAATGAAAGCTTCAGAGATACTTCCTAATCTATCCTAGCTCCAGGCTTTGTTATACTCCTTTCCCTGAGAGCTAGAGGGAGCGCTAGAGTCTACATAATTTCTAGCGCTCCCATACTTTTATTTAGATATACTTTTTACTGCTCTTAAACAATTTAATGCAATTCCTAATGTGTCTTTTGTCTCATCCAAATTCTCACTTAATATATCTAGCCAACCACTTGGTGTCTTCTTATCAGATTTCTCTGATGAAGCCATTGGACTATCTCCTAGCAGGAAACTTTCTATCCCCATAGATAATTCAAGGATATCTTTAGACATTGCCTTTAACTCCGAAATCTTAACTTCCACTCTTCCTATAGGGCCTTCTTCTACGTTATCTGGACCTCTTGACATATCACTCATTTTATCACCTCCTTTCTTTTCGTATTATCAATTATTGATATTATGGAATAGTTCCCATTAAGTCAGCTGACGAAACCTTTCTATCCTTACCAATATAATTATATGTCTTCTTATGAGACTCACTATCAAGTTCTACTTCTACAAGACCAGCTTCCTCTAATGTTAAAATTACTTCTCCTAATCTCTTTGCATCTAGTACATGCCACAGCCTCCTCAATAGAGTGCTATGTTCTATTTTCAAATCTCTTCTTATAATCTCAAGAACTTTTCTAGTATCATCACCCATTGTCGTGGAAGATATTAGGGCTATAGCTACTGGCAAATATTCCTCTACCTTATTTACGGCATTAACACCAGTCCTCAAATCATCAATAGTTATTATCTTATCACTTGACTTAGATGCAGATACACACATAGCTAGCTTTAAAACTAGGTCCTTCTTCCTTCTCACATATAGGTCAGGAGACTTCCTTAGTTTCCTTGCATTATCTGCATACCAAATTGTATACCATTCCTTGGCTTCTTGCCCCCATTTGAAAGGACCTTTTATCCTTCTGATAAGACTCAAATCATGAACTAACTTTACTCTAAGTCCCTCTTCTACATCTGTATATACTGGGTGTGCAAACTCTCTATCTGTATGATTTACATAAATAAACACCAAGCGAGATACAAATCCACCAGCTATAGCATCTCTAGGTATAGTATCTTTAAGCCATTTAGGAGTAGTACCAGCAATCATATTAAGACATACATTTACAACTTGCTCCCATCCTTTGTATCTAGTCTTATATGCCCACTTATCTGGACAGTCATACAAATCTGTAAGCATAGTCAAGAGCTCGGAGTTCTTCTCTTTTTTACCCAGAAATACAGCTAGCTCAGATGCAGCTATATATACTTCTGCGTTCTTATCAATTATCATATCAGCATCTGGAGTCCCTGTCTCATCTACTAATGTTTCAACTAAAGCTTGAGGAGTAGCTTTCTGTGCAAAAATCATAGGACAGCCTTCCATTTCATCCGCTCTCAATATCTTATTTACACCAGTTTTAATTGCAGTACTTTTCGCACACTCTTCGGACTCTGCAAGTAAAACAATAAACATATTAGGATAAAGTTTAAAATATCCTCTGTCTAAAAATACGTTCCTGCCAAGAGTTGTAGCTATTAAAGATATTGCTACCCAAAAATGGAAAATCTCGGGAGACTCCATGCCTTTTGTAAAATGAAGATAGTGCCTAATCCAGCTCCCCTCTAACTTTCGAGGTATTGTCATAAGCCTTCCTCCCTTCCCACTTACATTTATTCATAATGCTCATACACTACCTTTATATCTTCCCTCTCTATTACAATACAGTGTACTCTTTTATGCATACCTTTCTTACTCTTAGGTAATACAATAGAGTACACACCCTTTTCACTGTTTATCTGTACTACATCACTTGGTCTAACAATTATACTTTTCCTTCCATCACTAAGTACTAGCCAATGATTTCCTGTTAGGGAGTAAACTGGATAGTACATATCTATTTTATCTTCAGACATCTAACTCACCCCCTTATTATTTTAAACAAAAGTTTATTACGAGGAGATAAAGAAGTTATATATTCCTTTCCAGGAAATGCACACTTCATTGGACTATTTTCTGGTGCAATACATTCTTCCCATCCATCACCTAAATCAATCTCAGTTTTTATATTAGTTATAGTATCACTATCACCTACAGTAACAGTAAATCTTTTCATCTAACTCACCTCCCATTTATATTTATAGCAATCTACTGGGCACTTACCAATGTAGGTTAGAAAGTCCTTTACAGAGTGGGTAGAAATGTATATAGTATTACTTGATAGCTGTCTTGTAGCTTGAATACCTATATTAGTAAGTTGCTTAGCCAATGAAACTACCCCACTTTTAGAGAAAGCTTGTGTAGATAATACAATGAAATATGTATGTCCACTACAAGCTAAAGTACCATCTCCAATATACCATTGTCTACATACTAAAGGAGTTAGTTCTAAGTCCACGGGTACATCCTTTATACCATCAGGATACCACAATTCTTGTAGGAATTTTAGCTCATAATAAGAACATGAAGTATACATATAAAGCCAGTTACCATATTTTTTATTGTAGTACCTGCGTATTTTACCAGCCCTAATTATCCCAAAACGCCGAAGAGTATATGAAACATACTTGATATATTCTAAGAACTTCGAACCATACACAAAAGATGCAGTTTGTGAACTCTTTGCCCGTACACAACCGTCTCCTAACAGCTCCCCATTTAGCCATTCAAGAGCCTCACCATATAAAATAAAGCTCTTTAATTGTTGGGTATTCTTACGCATTTAGCTTACCTCATTCCAGTTCATGCCGTGTTTGGTCTTAATAGGTATCCTCAATATCCTGTCGTTTATCTGTATAGGGACTGTCATGCTTTCTACCATTAAATCTTCTATTTCTTTTATGAATGCTTCTCCTCTATAGGGTACTTGTATTACAATCTCATCATGAATATTTAGTAATATATCACATTCCTTTGGAAGTACTTTACTAAGTTCAATCATACCTATCAAAATTACGTCAGAGACAGTTGATTGAGGGATATAACTATATCCATCTCTGATAAGCTGATTATTCCACCTGCCAAAAAATGTACGTCTCCGCCCCAAGGGAGTTTGTAAAGCTCTAACCTTCCTAAGTTTAGCTTCTATCTCTAACTGCCACATTCGTATTCGTGGGAAGTTAATATGGTACAAGTTAAGTTTCTCTTTACTATCAGCAAAGCTAAGCCCTGATATTTCACTTAGAGTCATAGGACCCATGCCATAGTTACAGGCATGGCTAATGTGTTTCGCTAGTCGCCGTTGTTCAGGAGTAACATCCTCTATCTTGACATCAAATATAATACTAGCTACTACCTCAAATACATCCTTTCCTGATTCAAATGTATTTATAAGAATAGAGTCATTAGCTAACCAAGCTACTACCCTCATCTCAGCCTGTGACAAATCACCAGATATAAACATATATCCTTCATCAGGAATTACTACTTCTCTACATATACCCTTTGGTACATTCTGTAGGTTCATACCAGAACCAAACCTACTCATCTTGGAAGCTAGCCTACCTGACTTAGTTCCATACAATACGTAGGAGCATCTTATCCTATTGTCCTTATCCACTGTAGCTGTCAAGTATGTAGAATGTACCTTTCTTACTTCCCTTAGTTTTTGTATAAAATCAAATACTATACTGGGATACTTAGCAGCGAGTCTATGAAGAGCTTTTACATCCGTAGTGAGTCTTCCAGTTGTCCTCTTATATTGTGCTGGCAATCCTAGTTCATCATATAAAAACTCAGCCATCTTTTTAGGAGAGTTCACATTGAGTGCATGTCCTACTCCCTTATCCCACTTCGCTTGAAGTAATTTTATCTCCTCTGCAGTGGATATAGCAGCTAGATGTTTCTTCTCTAAATTAACTCTAAGTCCCTTTGACTCCATATCTAAAAGGATATTTAGTATAGGATGAACTATATTCCTATACACAGCCCAAGTCCTGAACTCGATTAGTTCTTTCTTTATCTTAAGAGCACACTCATAAGTTATCATGCAATCGAGGGAGTTGTATCTATAATACTCTTCCCTAATCATATCTTTATAGAAAGGCTGGTCAGTATATATTGAGCATAGAGTAGCTAAACTCTTTGGAAGTTCAGGATAGACACAATGAAAAGCTACCATAGTATCCAACCAAAGATTCTTTACCCTAATACCGACAGTAGATAGAAGAAAGAACATATCAAAGTTTGCATTTTGCCCTATCTTTTTCACATCTGTACTTTCAAGTAACTTCTTTATAAGTCCCCAAACAATTCTTTCATCTACTTCTGACCAACTAGAAGTCTCAAACATATGGATAGGTACTACAAAAGCATAAGACCCACTTGTAGCGAAACCTATACAACTTACCTGATTGTTACAAGTTTCAATATCAAAGGCTAGATACTCAGCTTTAAGTGCCTTCTTAACTTCAGCTCTTAATTCAGGGATACTCTCAATCTTATGAAATAGTCTAGGTGTAAACTTATGAGTAGGACTTTCTGCTTCTACTTTAATCCTTTCTAAGTCTACTAATGTAAGTGGAGCCCAGTCCCAATTTCGCATTATAGCTGCAGGATGAATTGCGGCTACTACCTTCTGCTCCTTTACTAGTGATGAGAATAATATTGAGCCTCTATTCTTCGTGATACTTCTCAAGCCTGTAATAGCTCTAAGTGCTTCATTACCTAGTGCTACTACCACATTAGGATTTATATTCTCTATTTCCTTCTTAAGTCTTTGTATACCTTCAAGAAGGAACTTAGAAGGTACCTTCCTACTTTTATCTTCATAGAACTCTCCGAAGTTATTATTAATTGGTCTATCCATCATTACATTAGTGAAGTAACATTCTTTCCTCGATATCATAGCTTGAGATAGAAGTTGATTAAGTACCTTACCAGCTCCTCCAACAAATGGAGTGCCCTGTATTTCTTCCTCTCGTCCTGGTGCTTCACCTACGAACATAATTTTAGCATCAGGAGGTCCTATTGGCTTGACTATCATCTTATTCCTCCTTTCTTCGCATCTCTATAAACCATGTACCATCCTGAGTTTCTATAGTTAATCTACCGTTGTCAAAATTTATGGAGTATGGCCAGTGGTCAAGAGGGTCAAAGGTCA
>Ga0207997_1000971_pt1 | contig 14826 bp, 14 predicted proteins | sample AntAceMetag02UKN_FD_184777 | JGI IMG/M metagenome (GOLD analysis project Ga0207997, IMG submission 184777) | Saline lake microbial communities from Ace Lake, Antarctica - Antarctic Ace Lake Metagenome 02UKN (SPAdes) (version 2) | ecosystem: Environmental > Aquatic > Non-marine Saline and...
GTCCAATTCCTTTACACAATAAAACATCAGCTTGATGTTTTTTCATTAATTCCGGGGGTAAACTTTGCCCTCCCATGTGTTCACTCTCATTATCTATAATTTCAATCAGTTCTCCCTGTTCATTAATAAAAGTATAAGTTAAACACCGGCCAAAATGATCAGCTATTTCATCTTCCATCCCCTTTTTATTATTTGTTGGAATAACAATTTTCATTTTAATTGATTTTTTTAAGTTTTTTATTTATAAATTTTTCTAAAGCTTCTTTAATTATTCCTTCTCCTGAATAAACTTCAATCTTAAACTGGGTTAAAACGTCAATTGCTCTTGGTCCCATGTTCTTTGTAATAACAACATCAATCTTTTGTTCGGCAATTAATTGAGCCGTAGAAACGCCCGCTCCACTATTTTGATTAACATTATTATTTTCAATAACTTCTATTTCCCCGATTTTTCCTTGTTCAACTTGGGTAACAATAAAATAAGAACATCTGCCAAAAACATCAGCGACATTACCATTAATATTCTTTTCCATTGAACTTATAGCTATTTTCACCCCGTTAGAAATTTTCATAAAATTTTTGTTTAACGCCCAGTTTAGAAGCGATTTTCTAATAGACTTCTAACGGGGCAAGTATTTTTTTTATTAATTTTTTAAACACATAAACCAACCTTATCCTGTATTAAGTAATACAGGATAAGGATTACGTTTTTATTCCTTGCCTTTGAGTTCGACTAAACGAGACTTAATGTCTTTAATTTCTTGCTCTAACATACTCTCTTCTTCTGAAAGCATTTCTTTCTCTTCTTTGTTAGAAGGAGCAGACTTCCAAAATCTTCTAAAACCAAGTCTTCTTCCTCCAAAACCACCTCTAGAAAAGCCTCTGCCAGCACCACAAGGACCCCTGCCCCAACCAGTGCCTGAGCCAGAACCCATTGGCCCTGTTCCATCGTATTTTGGCATATATTTTTAATTAAATTATTTTAATTAATATTAATAGTCCAACCTTTATATTAACTATTTATTATAAGCATATACCCATAACTATCTTTTGTCAAAACATTGCCTGTGGATAACTTTTTAACTAAAATAGCCTGTGCACAATGCACAGGCTATGTATCTTTTAAAAGATTTACTTTTTCTTTTTTGTCTTAACTTTTTTAAGAGGAACAATCTTCTTACTTTTACTTTTACTTATTTTTTTAGGTTTAACAACTTTTGGTTTTTTAATTGTTTTTTTCTTCTCACTTAATTCCAATGAATTAACCGGTGTTAACAATTTTAAAATTTTATCAAGCTTGGTATTTATTATCTCAAATTGCTTACTTGTTTGGTCAAAACTTTTATCTTTATTTCCTTCTCTTTTACTAAAACACTCGCTGCAGTAAATCGGTTTATCTCCTGTGGGTTTAAAAGGAACTTCACATTTTTTTCCACACTTAGCACAAATCGCTTCGTACATTTTTTTGTCACCAAAATTAGATCTTCCAAAACTTTTTCCACTAAATCTTCTTGGTTCTGCCTTTCCTTTATTTCTAAAACAATCACTACAAAAGACGGGCTTATCCCCGCTTGGTTTAAAAGGTACTTCACAGTCTTTTCCACATGTACTACAAATTACCTTATGCATTGTTGGTCTCCCTGAATCTCGGTCACTAAATCCTCTGCTATTTCCTCTCCCACCAAATCTATTATTTTTTCTAAAATTTTCCATATTTTTTTTTATGTTTTATAAATTATATATCTCTTAAACATTATATCAATTTAACTCCCTATATCGGTTCAGAACCCTATAGAATCAAGCCTGAAGAGCATTTCCAGGGATAAAAATATTGGGCTTAATGACGGAGGTCGGTCGGGGTTAGACAAGTATTAACTGAATAAAAAATTAATGATTAAAAATTTTTATCCAGCACCAAGCTTTGCTTTAGTACCGTTGCCATCCCCCTAACCCCTTTCTTTTTTGTCCTTTTGTTTTTCGGGCTTCACCCGATTTTTTTGTGGGACCACAAAATCAAAAGGCGTGAGGGTTAATTTTAATAATTTCTCAAATATTCTTTGATCCTTTCTCTATTCTCGTTTTCTTTATCGCCCTTGAAATATAATTCAATAAATTCAATCCGCTGTTTTTGCTCAAAATAGGAATAAATAATTCGAAGCGATGAACCTTTTAAATATTTACAAAATAACCGAGCTTTCACAATATGCAAAACCTCAGTTTGTGTGATGATATTAAAATGCTTGCTGTTTCCTAAAGGGATAATGGATACAATTCGTTTAAATTCAACTAAGTCGTCATGTAGAGACTTGTATTTTTTTGAAAACCGCTTGAATTCCTTAGAAAATTCCGGCAGTTCATTAAAGTTCATCATCATAGTTTCTTACGGAGTATCTCTCGTCACGATAAAAAACGCTTTCATACGAAAGAGCCTTGCCTTCCTCAGTGGCTTTCCATGGAATATCTTCGTGTGAATAATTCTCTATTTCCTTGGCGTTTTTGTCAGAAAGGCGAGCCAACACCTCATCAATATGTTCTATTTCGCGCGCCGAAAGTATATCAAGATTTGGACGCTTTCGTGGTAGGTACTTTTTTTGTAAATATTTGAAATACTGGCTTTTTACGGCCTCCAACTCACCCTGCTCCTGCATTTCATTTATTATTGAGCCTAACTCGACAGAGGTGGGACCGTGATAATTTTTGATATAGGTTGCCCCCATCAAGTTTTCTTCAAACTTTTCGTAATAATCAAAATCAATAAAATAAAGTAGTTTATGAAGCACAGTCTCTCCAATATTTGGCTTACTACCTACTTTACCTAAGACATACAGTAAAACCTGTTTGAATTTATCAAGATTTTTCTCCGTAACACGAATTTGTAAATCTTCCGATTTTTTTATTGATTTTTTCTCAATAATTATATCACGTCTAGGCTCTTTTTTAGTAAGAAAACTTTCCAGCGACATATTAAAAATCGCTGAAAGCTTTTTGGCTTCGGATATTGTAAGTTCCCGTTCACCGCGCTCAATTTGCATATAAGTCGGCCGGGAAATACCAAGCTCTAACGCCAAAAACTCCTGCGTCAGATTATTCTTTTTTCGCAATTGTTGAATAAATTTTGAAAGCATATTTATATTTTACCACGCTTTTTTCTATGCGACCTAATTCGATTGTAACCAATGTAAAATTATTTGTCAAGAGCAATGTCAAAAAGTTATACACAACCATTATTTTGGCTCATTTTTCAATTATTTCTGTCTCCTCTAATGTTAGTTCATAAAGTTTATAAACAAAACCCGCTAAAACATAGTAGTAAAGCGGGTAAGGAAAGATGGGCGCTGTCCCCTATTACGGCTCCCCCAATATTAATACTTCCTCAATAGTCTATGTATTATCACAAATCTTTAAACCCCCTTATATAAAGGGGGTTCTTTTTTTGGTCAATTTTTTCAATAATAAAACCTGATTTAGTAATTCTATCCTTTAAAAAATTTCTGATACTCTTTATCTATTTTGTTTTATTTTTCCATTAGATAGTATAGACCTTAAGAATTTATAGAATTTAGTTTTTTAAAAAACCGATATTCTCAACTTTTCTTAAAAATAAAATTAGATTCCCTAAAGCAAAATAGCTTGGTTAATTTTTACGGTTGTAATTAATGCAATTAAAAAAATTTACTATTTACCTTATTTTAAAAAAGTGTATAATCCTCTTATATTATTATAAAAGAAAATTATGACTCAATTAAATTCATTATTATCACCAATAAATGAACTAATGGTTAGAAAAATTCCTAAGTATAATTGGGAGCAAATAGATAAATTCTATGGCAAAAAAAAGACAAAATCCTTAATTCATTATGCTGATAAATTAAAAAAAACTTTAGGTAAAAAAAACATAGAGATATGGACATTTAATTCAGCTACCTCTGGTGGCGGAGTGGCTGATTTATTAGATGCTCTACTTTCCCTTTCTAAAAAACATGGTATAAATTGGCATTGGTTCGTTATTAAAGGAAACTCTGCTTTTTTTAACAGCACTAAAATATTTCATAATGTTCTTCATGGCAACAAGAAAATAAAAATAACTAACCAGATTCTTAAAAATTACCTGCAGGGCACTCGTTCTAATGTTCGGGGTCTACAAAGAGTTCTGCTTAAATCTGCACATACTGAGAAAATTAAAATTCCAGACATCGTATTAGTCCACGATCCTCAGCCATTAGCATTATTCCCGCTTTTCAAAAAATACTATCCCCAACTGTTTAAAAAATATTTTGCCAAGACCATATTTATCTGGCAAAGCCATATTCCTTTTAATTTAAGTAGCAGGAGTCAATTGGGTCGATTTCTAATTAAATACATTAATTTTTATCGCCTTGCTATTTATCATCGGGATAATAAACTTCCCAAGCTAAAAATTCCAATCTTTTCCAAAAATGTAAATTCAATTAATCCTCTTAGTTATTTTAACATTAATCTGGAAAACACTCGGGCTGGTAAAGAATTTATAGAGGCAACCCTAATTAAACACAACATCAAAAAATACGGGACAGAAACGCAATTTATTCTTCAAAATTCCCGTTTTGACCATTGGAAAGACCAAATAGGCGTAATTAAGGCTTTTGAAAAAGCTTTTGAAATTTTAGAAAAAAAAGGGAAACAAATTAAATTAATTTTAATTGGTCCAATAGCCGGAGATGATATTAAAGAATCAATTGAACTCTTAAAAAAGTTAAAAAAAATAGCTGATGAATTTAACAGTGAACACAAAGGAAAATTTATATACATAAAACCTCTCTTTACTAAAAGAGAAAAATTAACACAGAGGTATTGGAAAAAATTTTTGGCTGCTGGATTCAACCCTGATAAATTATTTCCTCGTCTTAATCGATTTCAAAAAAAAGCTCTTAAAAAAATGCATATCAAACCTCAATGTCTAACAGAAACCAATATACACGAATTAGAAATTAACGCTCTTCAATCTTTTAGCAATATCATAATTTTAAAATCCTTAGAAGAAGGTCAAGGATTATCAGCTATTGGAGCAAAATTTAAAAGCAAGCCAGTTATTGTCAGCGCCACTGGCGGATTAACCGCTCAAATAAAAGACCATTTTAACGGTATTTTAGTAGGGTTAGATCCTAAAACAAAGAAACCAATTACTAATCCCAAAAAATTCAGAAAACTAACTATTGAGCAGACAACTAAAGCTATTATTGAACTAATTAATCATCCTAAGTTAGCTAAAAAATTGGCTCTATCCGCTCACCGCGATGTTGTTAAAAATTACATTACCCCTCGCCAGTTAATGGATTATTACCAAATTTTTATTCTATCCGCAACCAAATAGAATTGCTAAATAAAATCTGCGATAGTCAAACCGTCACAAATTATTTTTAAAAAACATACAAAATCGTCACAAATTTGAAAAATCGGTCTAAAACCCGCTTAAATAAAAGGTACCTGATACCTTTTATCTCACTAATGCCTATAATATGTAAACAAATTAATAAGGAGAAGGTTCTCCGTAAATACATATTTTAATCCTTAAACAAGTTTATAAACAAAACCCGCTAAAATATAGTAGTAAAGCGGGCATGGAAAGATGGGCGCTGTCCCCTATAATAATTAAAAATTGAACCCAACTTATTATACCACACAAAAATAAAAATCCCAACAATTCAAAAAATCACTGAGATAAATTACTAATTTTAACTACTTCTTTTATAAGTAGTTTTTACTTTTGTTATATATAATTTTGACCCACATCGGTCTCTCGAACCGCGTACTAGGTTGGCTCGGGGACAGGGATTCGAACCCCGATTCTCAGGATCAAAACCTGATGTCCTGCCATTAGACGATCCCCGAACATTGATAAATAATCTTATCAGATTTTAATGATTTTGTCTAACAAACTATTTCCCTTTCCACTTATAAAAAAACTTTAAAGCACTACTAATATGGACCCAAGTAATCTTTGAAAACAAGGCAATTAAGGTTGATTTGTCGGCCGAAAGCCGACGATGAAAATGAATCATTTGAGCCTGAGGAAGATAAACTACTTTGTAACCAGCCTGCCAAACCTTTTTAGCTAAATCAACGTCTTCAAAATAAAGAAAATAGCGTTCATCAAAATATTTAACCTTTTTTAAAACCTCTTTTCTAATCATTAAACAAGCCCCAATTAGCCAATCTACTTCTTTGGTTTGCTGATGGTCAAAATCAAGCATTAAATAACGCTTTAATTCTTTTTTAAAACCAGGTAATTTGCCCAAAAAAGTCCTTCGGGCCATTGGCGTGATTAATTTAGGAAAATTATAGCAAGAATTTTGAATAGTTTTATCAGGATTTAATAATTGCGGACCAACTATACCCACTTTTTCATTCTTTTTTAAATACTCAACCAATTTCTCAATTGAATTTGGCAAAACAATCACATCTGGATTTAAAATCAAAACATATTTACCCTGAGCCAGTTTAATCGCCTGATTATTAGCCCGAGCATAACCTAGATTTTTATTATTTAAAATAACTTTTAAATCTTTATATTTAACTTTTATTTGAGATAAAAACTCTTGACTATTATCATCTGAATTATTATCAGTGATTATAATCTCATAGTCTAATCTAACATTAGCCTCTTTTAAACTATTTAAACAGTTTTTTAAAAGGTTTTTATGATTATAATTAAGAATAATAATTGATAAAGTCATATAATTAATGATATAAATGGGATTTTTCCATCCACTCTCTCATTTGTTTGAAATCGACTTTGGCGTTTTTCATAATTATTCTTCTTTTCTTATACATTTTAACAAAATTTTTCCAAAAACAAGAACTGACTTTTAATAAAATTTTTGGTTTGGTAAAAAGTAAATATATTTTTTTTCCTAATTCATAAAAAAATATTATAAAAAAGTGATAAAAAATATTTTTTAAATAACTATTTTTTAATAAAAGCCACAAATGATTTTGATAAGAAAGATATTCAATTGTTTTAGGCCGCTGCCAATGAAGTTTAATTATTTCAAATAAGCCATTTTTTTCTTTAATTCCTGTTCCCCGATAATGATAAGCCTTGGCTTGAGGAACATATAAGCAAGGCCAAGCTTTTAATTGCAAACGCCAAGCAATGTCCACGTCTTCTTGATAGGCAAAAAAATCCTCATCAAAGTATTCAAATAACCCATTTTTTAAAGGCATTTTAATATCTTCTAATGCTTGACGGCGATACAAAGCGCAAGCCCCGGAAACACCAAAAACGTTTGTTTCATTATCATATTGTTTTTTGTCTTTTCTGCCCTGACCTCGGTCAACAACATGACGGTTTTTAAATATTTTAAAACCAGTTGAATCAATAATATCTGTTCTAATCTTTTCTCCAAGCTCAATATCACCAGATTTAATCTTTAACAATTTACAAGCAAAACTGCCAGTCTTTTTTTCTTTATTTGCCTTTCTCGTTAGTTTGGTTAAAAAATCTGGCTCTAATATAACATCCGGGTTTAAAACTAAAACAAACTCAGATTTTGCTAAAACCAAACCTTGATTATGGGCCTTGGAAAAACCAAGGTTCTTATTATTTTGAAATATAAAAATCTTGGATGTTTTTTTAAACCTTTCTCTAATTTTTTCTTTTGAATAATTTTCTTTAATAAATTCAACTGTTTTATCAGTTGAACCATTATCAATAATCAAAACAGAAAAACTTTTAAATGTCTGATTAAAAACCGCGTCAAGACATTCTTTTAAAAATTTTAAACTGTTCCAAGTAACAATTTGTATTGTCAATTTTGAATTCATTTTCTTTAATAGATATAATTATCACTGTTGTTAAAACTAAATAAAAAATACCAATCGGGTGGAATAAAAACGGCCCGGTTAAGCTAGCTACAATTAAACTGGCTAAACCGGCTAAAAGACCAATAATTAATCTTTTTTCAAAAACCTGTCTTTTTAATTTTTTAATTGTTTGCCAGCCTTGATAAAAAACAGAGAGCAAAACCAAAGCATAAGAAATTAAGCCAAACAAGCCTAGTTCCACCCAAATCTCCAAATATCCCCAATCTAAATGAAAAGTAGTTTTATCCTGTCCAGTTAATAAATCAGTATACTCCACAGTTGCTCCTAAACCAGAGCCAAAAATTAATGATTGTTTAATCATCTTTGCTAAAACTGGCAAAATTGTCATTCGAGTTAAAGAACTTATTTCTTGGTCTGGAGAAATAATTGTTCCTATTCTATTTTTAAAAAAATCTAAACCTTGCAAAGCCTCTCCCCCACTGACCAGACCAAAAAGCAAACCAAATTCAGCAATTAAAAGAAAAATTATTAAACAGGAAAAAATTAACCAACGACGCCAATTAATTCCTTTTAATAGGAATATTAAACCGATTAATATTCCTAAAAAATAAGCGCGGGAAAAATTAATCAAAAGCATTAAACTAGCGCCTATGCTTAAATAAATTAAATATTTTTTACATTTCTCTTTAAACTTTTTTTTATTCTCAATTAAAAAACTAAGAAGAATTAAAAACAAAGGTAAAATTAATAAATGAGCTGAGCTCACAATACGAAAAAATCCATTCCCAGTGTCCGTGGCTTTACCAACAACAATGCTGCGCCACCACCAATAAAATTGGTCGTGAACTTGACTCAAATTAGTCACAAATAAGATAAAAACAATAATGGTTAAAATACTTAAACCAATTATTCCTGCCTGGCTCATTTTAAAAATATTTTTAATAAAACCTTGTTTTTTAAAAATATCAAGCAATGGGAAAATTAAAAACAAATAAGAATAATTAATAAAATCCTTAATAGCTAAAATCGGCTCATGAGCAATCATTCCTTGAAACAATCCTAAAATAATAACAAAGAAAAAAATTAAAAACATGACCAAAATCGGTGATTTAACAAACTGAACAAAAAATCTTCTTTGTTTTTTATCAATTATCTTCTGAATAAACCAAATCGACATAACTACTAAAAACAAAGCTAACCTTAAAGAAATACCGCCTAGTTCAAACAAATGTCCTTCATGACCAATTAAAAACTCAAAAATTAAGAATAAAAACCCATATTCTATCTTAATTAAACTAAAATAAACAGCCGCTCCAATAATTAAACAAAAAATAAGATTAGAAACAATTGGCCAGGCATAACCTAAAATAGAAAGAAAAGTAAAAACAAAAAAAGCATAAACCATTGGCCTAATGCCTTGAAAAAATTCCTTTAAATTTTTTTTCTTAATCAACATTTAATTTCTTTTTTACTTTCTTTTTTAACTCAGAAGGATAAACTCCGCTTAACATGGCTAAAAATAAACTAATGGGCTGAACTAAAATTAAAGGCCAATAATGCTTGATATGAGAATGTTTTTGAAAATAGATTAACAAGCTCTTATTGTAAATCCTTTGCCGGTCAATAGACATCAGCTGCCAAAAACTTTTTCCGCCATGATGAATAATCTTTATTTCTGGATAATAAACAATTTGATAGCCAGCCTTTTTTATTCGATAGCATAAATCAGCGTCTTCAAACCATAAATGAAAAATTTCATCAAAGCTCCCGACTTGGTCAAGTATTTTTTTACGAGTTAAAATAAAACTACCCGCCACTTGCTCAACCTCTTTTCTTTTTTGATAATCAAAATCCGTTTGAAAGTATTTCTTTAAAACTTTAAGCTTGGGAAATAAATACTGTAATTTTAAAATAATTATTAATTGAGAAGAAATTGTGGGGAAATTTCTAACCGAGGGTTGAATTTCTTTATCTAAACCAATTAATTGACAACCAACAATCCCCCACTTTTTATTCTGTTTCATTAATTCAATAACTTTTCCTATTTTATTCTTTTCAATGAACTCTGTATCTGGATTAAGAAATAAAATAAATTCTCCTTTGGCTTTTTTTAGAGCTTGATTATTAGCTTTGGAAAAACCAAGATTTTTTTCATTTAAGACAACTTTAATTTGGCTTCTTTTTCTGCTTATTTCTTTTAAATATTCCTGGCTTCCGTCATAAGAACAATTATCAACCACAATGATTTCATAATCTACGTCTTGAACATAATTAATAATAGACTTTAAACATTTTTGCAACAAGTCTTTGACATTCCAATTAACAATAATGATTGATAAGGTCATATTAGTTTATCTTTAATTAAATTAATCATTCTTTTAATTCTTAAACCCCAGTCTTGTTCTTTCATTTTTTCCATTCTTTTTTCTCTTAATTCAAAACTATTATCTTTAAGGGCTTGATTAATCTTTTTATCAAAATCTTGATAATCTTGAGCAATATAGACTAAATGAGAAAATCTTTCCACTCCAGAGGGCGGAGTAGTAACCACGGGCTGGCCACAGACCAAATATTCCAAAACTTTTAAAGAATTAGTGTATTTAATAAAAGTATCTAAACGATGTGGACAAATGGCCACATCAAAACTTTTAATATAAGTGGGAGAAACTTGATATGGTTTGCGACCAAGTAAATAAATATTCTTGTATTTTTTTAACTTTTTAATTTCAATTGCCGGGCGCCTTAATTTTCTAAAGTAAACTGGCCAAAGTGGACCAATTAAAACAAAAGATTTGTCTGGATTTTTATCAGCTAAATATTCTAATAAATCCAAATCCGCCCTTTGTTGAATAACCCCGACATAACCAATAATAGGATGAGGAATCTTTTTTAAATCTTTTGGGATGTCAAATTTTGATTTGGAAAAATGATTAATATCCACGCCATTGGGAATCCAAAAAATATCTTCATCTCTACCCAAATCATGAAAAAAATCTATTAAGTTTTTAGAAACTGTAAAAATTAAATCACTTTTCTGAGCAATAATCTGATAATTATTCTTTAATCTTTCTTTGTATTTAACGAATGAAGGATGTTCAATCCAATTATCAACTGTATCAAAAATCTTTAAATCAGCTTTAATCTTATCAAAATAATCAACAAACATGGGAAAATAAGACCATAGAATCCTGGTCTTTTCAGGCATATTAATTTTTTCTAAAACTAAATTAAGCTTATCAATTACTCTTTGATGGGAAAAAAACGAATCAACAGTAGAAAAAACAAATAAGTCAGTTGTTCCTGTTTCTGGAATTTTAACACAACGAGTGGTTAAATCCCGATAAATTACCTTTCCTTTTGGCCCATTAATAATATTTTGCCAATAGTTTCTTAAAGCTCGTTTAAAGCTAAAGGGTAAAAAGTCAACCGCTATAATTCTCCCTACTTCTGGATTTTTTAACAATTTATTAAAAATATTGGAATTGCGGTTAGGAATTCCTTTTTGCCACTCAACATAGCTGGACATATTAAACATTACTATTTCTAATTCTTTCACCCCGTTAAAAGTTTTCATAATAATTTATAACAATTATATTAATTTATCTTCCCCCGTTAAAATTGGACTTCTAACGGGGTTCACCCCGTTAGAAAGTTGTAATTGCTGCTTGTTAAAAATTAACTTATTCTTTGGAGTTCACAAGCGAGCTTTCTAACGAGGTTCATAGCTTTTCCTTAATTTTTTCCTTGTATCTGGTCATTGGTCTGATCAGACAAAGAAGAAGATTGTTTAAAACGAATCATACTTTTTAAAAATAAAATCTCTTTTTTTTGGACTAAACCAAAGAGATAAGAAAGACTAAAATAAACTAAAACCCCGAAAATAACTGAGAAGATAATATGAATTTTATCTTTAATTAAAAAGATAACTGCTCCCATAATCAAACTATTTAAAATAATTAAACTAAATCGATTAAGTAAATATTTTTTATCTAATTTCACTAATTTTTTAGCCAAATAAATTTCTAAAATAAACAAGGTTAAAAATCCGCCGAAAACTGCCCAGGCCGCTCCCAAATGAGCAAACATAGGAATTAAAATCAAATTTAAACCAATAAAGACAAAAACACCAATCCCGTGAATTAAAGTATTAATCTTTTGTTTTTCACAAGCATTTAAAAGAGCGGAGACAATAAAATCTAAAAACATAAATGGGATTGATAAAGTTAAAATCATTAAAATCATCACGGCGGCTAAATATTCTGTTCCGTAAACAAAAAGAATAATTGGCTTGGCTAAAACAAAAAGGCCAACGGCTAAAGGAATAGTTACTAATATTAAATAAAAAACAGATTTAGCAAAAAGACTGCTTAATTTTTGTTTAGACCTTATAAAATAATAACTTAAAGAAGGATAAAGAGCGGCGCTTAAAGACCCAGCAATTAATAGCAAAAAGGCGTTAACTAATTTCATGGCCGCACTATACCAACCAACAAACTTATCTCCGGATAAATAAGAAAGAATAATCGTATCACTGGTAGCATAAAGCTTGGCAAAAATAGCGGCAATAAAAAAAGGCCAAGAAATTTTTAATAATCGCTTTAAAATCTTTTTATTAAAACGAGGTATGGGCCAAGTTCCCAGCTTTCTTTTTAAGAAAAAAATCGCATTGCCTAAATAAAATAAACTAGCAATTAAAAGAGGTAAAAGCATTAAAACTAATTGGACCTTTAAATAAATTAAAACAATCCCAACCAAAAGAAGGGCTGTTTTATGAAAAATGATGCCTAAACTCTCATATTTCGTGTTTAAATGTCCTCTAAAAAGAGCGTAAAAAGACAAGGCAATTGTATCTAAAAAAATAATTATTGCTGAAAAATAAACTAAGTTTTTGGTTGCCATTGGATAACCCAAAGCATTGATGACAATATAGATAAAAACTAAAACAGATAATCCAGCAATGATATTAAAACCTAAAATGTTACTAAAATATTCTTTAGTTTTTGACTTATCTCGAGCAACTTCTCTGGTTAAAACTGAAAATAGACCAAAGTCTATTAAAACTGAAAAAAGAGCGGCAAAGGAAATGGCAAAAGTATATTTGCCAAAATTGTCCGCCCCTAAATAACGGGCCAAAAGAATAAAATAAAAAAGAGATATCAGTTTCTGATAAATATAAGCACTTAATAAATAAAAAGTGTTTTTAGCTGTTGAAGCCATGGGAAGCAAATAACTATCTTTTTGCCCACTGTGGTGCTCGACGGGCTCTTTTTAAACCAGGTTTTTTCCTTTCTTTTTTTCTAGCATCACGACGTAAAAATCCAGCTGATTTTAATTCTTTCCGCCATTCAGGATTAAAAGAAACAAGGGCGCGAGTAATTCCTAAACGGACTGCTTCTGCTTGGCTTTTCATGCCTCCACCGTGAACTTTAATACGAAAATCAAAAAATTTTTCTTGATTAAGTAATTTTAAAGGAGATAAAACTATTTGAAATAAATCAAAAACAGGAAAATATTCTTTAATTATTCTTTTATTAATAGATATTTTTCCTTTTCCTTTGGGAAAAAAATGCACCTGAGCAACGGCTGTTTTTCTTTTTCCAGTTGCCCAATTTTGCTTTATCTTTAATTCTTTAACTTCTTCTTTAACTGTTTTTTTAACCAGTTTTTTAACTGATTTTTTAACTGGTTTTTTAACAGTTTTTTTAACAATTTTTTTAACCGGTTTTTTAACTGATTTTTTAACTGGTTTTTTAACTGGTTTTTTAACAGTTTTTTTAACAACTGGTTTTTTTGTTTTTGTAGTTTTTTCTTTTTCTTTTTTAACTGGCATATTAATGCATTAACTGTTTAATAATCTTTATTTTAACAAATTAAAAAATTTTAGCAAGAGAATAAATAAGGCCAAGATTATTTTCCAGCCTTTATTCAAATTTATTTTAAAATGATCTAAAACTTAATTACCTCTCCTGGCTTCATTTCTTCTTCTATTTTTACTATTTTACAAACATGAAGAATGGAAAAAATAACCTGAGCAATTATTACAGCTAATAAGGCAAAAAGTTTGCCAACTAATTTTAAAACAAAAAATAAAGCAATAGCAATACCAAAAGAAATCTCTCGAGAATGAGGGCCAACAAATTCATCTAATTTAGAATTAACCAAATTGGCTAAAACAACCTCCATTGTTTCATCTCCTTTTAATTCAACTCCTAAAGTTTCTGATAATTGTTTTCTTTGCTCAGCTAATAAAGACTGGTCAATTCTTCCTTCTTTTACTTGTTCTTTTAAGAAATCTTTTACTTCTGGATCATTTAATAACTCATTGATATTTAGTTCATCTAAATTATTAAAATCAATCTTATCAATTAATTCTAAAGGAATTTCTTGGGCGACTTGGCCATTCCCTTGTAAAACCATGGTGCTAGCTAAAGTTTCATCAATGGTCATTTCCGGGTCATAAAAAGGAATCATTTTACCCATAATTCCCGAAGCTGGCTTTAAAATAAAACTAAAAACTTCTGTGGGAATTTCGATTTTCTCCTGATTAAGATTTACCAAAGGATTAAAATAATAAACCAAGGCAATCATCAGAGCAATCCCAGTAATTGCCCAAGGTAATCCTTTTTTCCAAATCTTTCTTAAACGTAATACTAATCTCTGTTCTTTTTCTAAAAGCATTAATTCAGTCCCGATAATTAAACACAAGAGAAAAATCAAAAGACCGATAAGATAAGAACCAAAAATTAATTCTTGAGAAAAGGGAAAAAATAAGAAAAAACTAGCCAGAGAAAAAATAAAACAAAAATAAATAATCTTTTTATTGTTAATTAAAACTGTTAATAATAAAAAGATAATTAAAAAAATTAGCCAACTAAAAACTAAATAACTTAAATGAATTGTTGAAACTGATTTAAAAAACAAAGACAAATAACCCCAAAACAAAACAGTAGCCAAAAACATAAAAAGAGCTAAGATTAAGTGTTTTATTTTTAAATTCACCCCGTTAGAAATTTTCTTTGTCAT
>Ga0207997_1000972_pt1 | contig 14824 bp, 26 predicted proteins | sample AntAceMetag02UKN_FD_184777 | JGI IMG/M metagenome (GOLD analysis project Ga0207997, IMG submission 184777) | Saline lake microbial communities from Ace Lake, Antarctica - Antarctic Ace Lake Metagenome 02UKN (SPAdes) (version 2) | ecosystem: Environmental > Aquatic > Non-marine Saline and...
ATACAGACAAGGAGATACATGCCAACATCTCATCCCACTTCGGGGACGAGGATACTGATGGGCGATGCTTCAGGGACTGCGAGTGGAACTATGGCGTGCTATTCGGCATGGCCGACAAGGAATTGCGTGCTGACTACACTATTGTAGTGGGCAAAATGGAGCTGTACTGAGTGTGCCAAGTATGCGGCTGGTTGTGTAGCGTAGAAGGGCAAGTGATAACTCTACTGAAGGTAGTCTGATTCTATTGAATCAAGGAAGGAAGCGCAGGGTTATGGAAGCATACGAAGCATTCATACTGGCACAGCTAGTAGATGAGCACTACGTTGGGAAGACTCGTTTCAAGGTGGAGTGGCATGACAGTGAGGGCGAGGAGCACGAAACGTGGGGTTCCTCTGCGGAATCTGCACTGGATCAAGCGGTTGCGGACTGGGCGCACCAGCAGAAGACCATAGTGGATAGCTATAAGGGGGAAAGATGAAGAGAGCTGCACTGTGGGATATATACACGAAGAAGAACCCGAAGTTATGGAGGAGAGCAGGAGCAAGAGGATAATGAATGGATTTCTGTGCAGCTCACGAGCATACGAGTACGGTGGCTGGCACTTCGAGTGGCACTACTGGATAGGACCGTGGCCACTCAAGAAGGATGGCGACCCTCGCAAGAGGGCGGGGCGTAAGTTCTACAAGGACATAGACGAGTTCATCAAGATGGACAAAGAGCAGCGCGAAGAGTATCGTGTTGGTGGTGGATGTCAGGAGTTTTGATATGAGAGATGCAGGGCACTACAAGCTGCCGACTACTGAGCGAGATGTGACAGGCTTCGCGGAGCAGAGGAGTGAGATGAGTAGCGTATGTTATGGTTGCCTCCAGCGGGACGACTGGATGAAGGCTAAGGATGATGAGATAGCTGCGCTCATTGCAGTGATCCATGAAGTTTGCGACAGCCGGGATGCCCTCTGGAAAGAGATAGAGAAGCTCAAGGCCGAGGTTGAGGCAAACAGGCTAGATGACGAGCCAGAAGACGGGGTTATGGAGAATAGATGAAAGAAACACACTTCAATGAAGAGGCAGAGACGAGGGTGCTCGGCAGTCTCCTCAAAGATCCCGCAGTAGGGATGCTAGTTTGTGAGGAGAATGGCATAACACCTAACCACTTCCTAGATCCTAGGAACAAGAAGTTCTATGAGATGTTACAGAAGATGGCCGCAACAGAGGGTGCTGGCCGGATTGACCTGCTCACGTTTGATATCTTCCTCGATAAGCACAATATGCTGGATGCGGTTGGCGGAGAGATGAGGCTGCACGAGGTCATCGACGAAACTCCCACAGCACAGCACTTGCAGTACTACGCCAACAGTCTCATAGATTCATGGGGCCGGGAAGGGATCGAGTACCTGTGCCGGGACACTGCGAAACAGGCCAAGGACAAGGAGGTTTCGACAGACGAGATCGTCGCCAAGCTGATAGAGCGTGCCATGAGACTGAGTAGCACCAAGGAAGACGAGGGGGATGTCTGGCAGGAGATGCGCAGTAGGTTCATGAAGGGCCGGGACGAGGGTGGCATGGGACTACCGACACGATGGAAGTCCTTGGGCAATGTCAAGGGTGGCTATCAGATGCAGATGCAGACCATCCTAGCCGGGGGTACGTCGAGTGGCAAGACTACTGCTGCCCTATGTGAGGCCCTGTTTCTGGCGGGCGACCTCAACATTCCGATAGCAATAGCAGGTCTGGAGATGGGCAAGAAGATGCTCGTGACTAGATGCTTGGGGATTATGTCTGGCGTGAGTGTGTTCAAGCTGCTCAGGGGTACGTTCGATGATGCCGAGATGCTCAGGATGGACGAAGCCTACAAGGTTTTCGAGAAGATGCCCATCTACATAAACGATAAGCGCATGAACATCGGGCAGCTATCAGCCTTCTATGTGAACCAGAAGGTCAAGCACGGTGTACAGATGGCCATACTCGACTACCTGCAACTACTCAACCAGACTCGTGGGGACCGGCGGCCAAGGAACGAACAGGTTGCTGACTGGTCTGCCGCAGGGCTTGAGCTGGCGAAGCGGCTGGACCTCCACCACATGGCACTCTCTCAGTTCTCTCGCCGGGGACACAAGGACCAGACAGAGACACCGCCCTTGCCCACGCTTGAGGTGCTTCGAGACAGCGGAGCGATTGAACAGGATGCTGATACGGTAGTCATCATAAGCAAGAAGCCCGGTCGGGAGATGGCAGACTACTCGGGCGGGAAGGACTGGGACATGGTCTTCGACGTAGCCAAGAACCGCTATGGACCTACGGGCCAAGTCGAGATGTGCTTCCAGAGGAGCAGGCAAATGTATATCACCAAGGACATGTGGCAGGCCCACTTAGAAAACATGTGAATCAAGTTGACTTCCACCAGCATTCTGGTAGATTAGTCACCAATGAAAGGGAATTCAAATGAGTAAGTACATAGTGCTGAAGGACTTGAGCGAGGGGTGCCCGAAGGGGACAGTGCTGGAGGCAAGCTCGTCGGGCGAGATATGGTACGCCTTTTATGTCAACGGAGAGAGAGGAACCTGCATAGGGCCGCTTCACCTCCCCGTCTACATCGAGGCTGGCAGGCTTAGGGAGTGCGTCGAGCGGTACTTTGTGCGGATGCCGGGTGCGAACAGGTCTATTTTGGCGTGGCATTTCGGGCTAGATGGCAAGAGCATCGAGTGGGTTGGCACGCTAAACGGGCTGACGCCTAACACCATGTCGCCTATCTCCGAGATAGAATCGGATGATTGCTTTGAAGAATGCGACGTCACGATCTGGGAGGCTGAAGTAGCCAAGGTTGCCAAAAAGAACGAGCCGAAGAGGCATTGGTACTTCAGAATAAAGGATGCCCACTACAGCAACGCCCTGATGTGGCACTGTGGGCCTGATGGCAAGGCCATTGAGTCCATTAATAAGTTTAAAGGACTGATGACGAGCGACGGCAGCGTGTGCGCTAGGGGCCTAGATTACGATTTCGGCTTTGAGGAGTGCGGCAAAGGCGACTGGGATCGCGCTGTTGAGGAATCAAAGAAGGAGACGTGCTGCATCTGCGGGGGCATGGACCGCGTCAGGGAGGTTGAGCTAATGAAGAGCTGGAAGCTTTGCTACGGCTGCGTGCGCACGGTACATTACCACACCAAGGGCTTGGAGAGTGTAGCGAACAGGGCACGGAGGGAATCAGTATGAAGATCAAGATTGATACAATCGTACAGCGGAAGGCAGACTACGACGGCACGAGCAAGTCCAATGGGAAGGCTTACTGTGTCAGGGCATGGATTGTCAAGGGCACGATAGATGGCAAGCCATGTGAAGAGATAGAACTCAAGACACTCTCTGCTAAGGCTGCTGAGACAGTCAAGGATGGGATGGAGTTTGACTGTGATGATAGTACATACAGTGGGCATACGTCTTACACCATAAAGAAGGAGCCTTGGGCGGGAGCCGGTGGTGGTGGTGGATTCCAGAAGGCCGTGAGCTACACTGTGGAAGAGTTCGTCAAGCTGATGGACACAGGGCTGAAGTATGCTGAGAAGCGTTCAGCGGACCGTGACCCACCTTGGCCGCCTGAAGTGCAGCAGTCTCTCGCAGCCACGTTCATCATCGGTGCCCAGAAGGCAGGGGTGAAATTCTAGTGAAGGCTCCCTGCTTTACGGTTGCATCAAGATGCCAGCGCAATGAAAGCGGCTACGAAGCCCTTGGCGATGCTGTTCTCGCAAGAGTATGGACTGACTACAAGATGCTCAGGGATGCAGGGGTAATCGTAGACGGCAAGGTGGCGCAGGAGTTTATAGACAATTGGCCCCGCTACAAGAATGGAAAGCCCGAGCGGTATTGCAGTGGTGAATACAAGACAGTGGCACAGGTCAAGGCTCTGCTGCACTGGGTCTATGAGAATGGCATGGAGGAATGGCTAGTCCTCATAGGGTCATCGCTCAGGCACGACGCTACAATAGATATCATGGAAGGGAATGGAGAATGAGAGGCGAGGCCAAGATCAGATGGTATGACCCGGTAACGCTAGTGCCGGTGGATGAGGTGCCCAAGAAGGACGGCACCGGCATGATGGCTCCGAGAGTGGCGAACGCCAAGAAAATGGGGCTGCTGCCTTCGGTGACATCCGTGCTGGACATGGCGGCCAACATGGGTCTCTCCGTGTGGAAGGAGGGCCATGCCATAAAGACTGCGGCACTGTTTCCGTTCGACAGAGAGCAGACTGACGAAGAGGTTGAGAAATATGTGAAGATGATTCGTGCCAAGGCTGGCGAGTATGGCACGAAGCAGGCGGACATCGGCACTGAGATGCACGCGGAGTTATGGGATGGACTGGAAGGCAAGGATATCCAGAACCCCGTCTCTATCAAGGTGCTCGATCAGGTGAAGGCGTTCATCGCCGAGCACCAGATCACAGACCTGACGTTTGAGATGTCGTTCGGGTCAGCAGAGATCGGCTACGCTGGCACGCCTGACGTGTTTGGGATGTCGCCGCTGGGACCGGTGGTTTTGGACTACAAGACGCAGGTATTCAAGGACGGCAAGCCACGCAAGGATGACAAGTATGGCTGGCAGCTTGGCGGCTACCGCAAGGTGGCTGGCGAGAACGCTAGGCTGTGGAACATGATCGCGTGCCGGGAGACCGGCGTTGTGGTGTTCAAGGAACACACGGATGCAGACAGACAAGAACGTGCGTGGAATGGGCTCTTTGATTTCTTCTGCGCTGCCAAAAATTACGACGCTAGGGAGGCAGTATGACTAACGACATAACAATTATAATCGACAAGCTGGCGGAGAAGCTGGGCTCAACGGTGGAGGCTGTGCAGCCACATGCCGAGGAGCTGGTGCGACAGGTGGTAGTGAGAGGGTACATACTGGCCATGTTCGGTGGGCTCCTTGCGCTCTTGGGGGTGGGCATCATGTTCGGGGCTGTCTCCTTGTGGCGGGCCGAGGCGAAGAGGAACCAGTTTGCCGATGGCATCGCTCCGATCCTCATCGGGTTCATAGGGCTCATACTGATTTCCACCGGCTTGGGCGTGGGCATTAGCTACCTGTCGCAGGCCCTCGCGCCTTACCCGTCACTGTTGGGGTTAAAACATGAAAGAGCAGCGAGTGACAGGCTGGGTGTCGAAGGACGTGGCCAAGGCACTGGCGTGGGACGGCATCTCGCTGAGAACCAACGTGTATCGCACCAAGGGCAAGAGGGTGGAGTGGATGGACGACGAATGGCCACCAGTAAAGGTAGAAGTAATAGTGAGGGAAGTATGAAGCGGTTATTCAAGAGCTACGAGGAGGCGATGGCGTGTCTGGAGAAGCCTCGCTCGATGTGGTTCACAAAAGATCCTTGGGGGTGGTGGGTTGAAGGCGATCTCCTAGAAGAGCCGGAGAAGGCTGGCTTCCAGTGCAAGGTGTGCGGCAAGTCCTCCGAGGGCCACAAGGGGCCATTTGGAAGCAAGTCTGCCATTGAGGTGTGCTCTGTGTGTTGGCCGGGATACATGATGGGACTAAACGACGGCGTTGCGATGGCTAATGAGTTCTTTGCAAACAAGGAGGAAGAGACATGTGGATAGCAGGCATAGGGTGGGAGAGAGATTGCGGGCCAGAGCAGTTTCGCTGGTCAAGGCTCGGTAAGTTGTGGTATGATAAGGAACAGAACAGAGCCTCTATCCTGCTGAATGGTTTCAGGTTCTGCGACTGTATCGCCAAGCCCTTCAGCAACGTCACTGACCTAGTGGAGTTGAGTGGAGACATCATGGTCCAGACCGGCCAATATGAGAAGGATGGTCTGCCCAAGAAGGAGTTGTTGAAGGTTGGATATATCTCGACATCGGACAACAACGGCAAGGTCGTGTACAAGGTGCGGCTTGAGGCTATGCCTATCATAGCACCTGAGTTCAACGAGAAGGGCGACCTCAAACAGGGCCTTTGGTGCTCAGTCTATTTGGACAGCCACGAGCGCGACTCAAAGCCGGGAACAAGCACGCCGTCTGCCAACAAGGGCGAGCAGTTCGGCAGCTTCGACAGCAGCACAGATGACACGGACCTCCCGTTTTAGGAGAGTATGTTATGACAGAAGAACCACTATTCCTCGATGAGCCGCGATACACGGAGCGGCAGGTTAATGGCATGCTGGATGCGATGAAGATTCTGAGCCTCAGGGTTCAGCACTTGGAACGCGAGCTTGCGGAGAAAGAAGAAGATGCCTGACATATGTATGTGCCAAGACAAGGAGTGCCAGAGAAGGGAGAAGTGCTGGCGCTCCACCGCCCCGTGGAGTATGATGCAGTCATTCTTTACAGAGAGCCCGAGGGAAGGAGACAAGTGTGGGTACTACTACGATAACAGTGGATTACGTCGAGGAAGGGCCAGAGAAACCGACTCGGGGCCGACCGACGATCTATCCGTTCCACCTCTTGACTGAGGTTGGTGCGCGTTTCTTTGTTCCTGATGGCAACTTCAAGTCCATAACAGAGTGTGCCCGAGTGCGAGGCAAGGAATATGGTTGGACTTTTAGAGTTGTAAAGGGTGAGAAATCTGGTACCCTAGGCACATACGTTTGGAGAATAGAGGAGAAAGAGAATGAGGAAGTTTGAAGTACTGAAGGATCTGAGCCCGAAATGCAAAGTAGGGACGAAGCTTATACAGGGTCACGATGGAGACGACATGTTCCATGATGTCACCGTGGAGGGCTGCATCGAAGGCATCATTGAGGACTATGAAATTGCCAGCTATGTCGAGGATGGCTTCCTGCGCGAGCTGAAGGATAGGTACTTCTTGACACTGCACCATTCCGATGTTTTCGTGAGTGCTTGGCACTGTGGCCCCGACGGCGTAGGCGTTGAGCACCTCTGTGGGGGCAATGTAAAGACAGCCACTCACACCTCCGCAAGGGTACTGTCGGACATGAAGGCTAGCTGGGAAGAGTGCGATAAGGCCCGCTGGGATCAGGAGGTTGCGGCACAGAAGCCCAAGTACATCAAGTGCAAGGTGGAGTTTGACAGCACTGGCTACTATGTCAAGCCCGGTGACTGTAGGGTCTACTTGCGGGTCAACACGATCTGCTCCGCCGAGTGGTCAGCACGCTTCGTTGGTGCAGTGTACGAGAAGATGCCCAATCGTGTGAGCCTCGAATGGCCCATGTGGGAAACCGAAACAGGGGGGTTCTATTGCGAGGCCTCGCTCAAGGACATAGAGAGCGGCAAGGTCACTCGTGTATGGCCCACCGAACTATGGTTCACATCATAATGGGCAAGATGTCCAGAAGCAAGGGAGCCCGTGCGGAACGCCAAGCCGCCGCGTTCCTGAATGAGCACTTAGGTACTGCCTTTCATCGGGGGAGGCAGTACCACGGTGGCCCAGACAGCAAGGATATCATGGGTGATATGGAAGGCGTACACATAGAGGTTAAGCATGTCGAGCACCTCAACCTGAGGGCAGCACTACAGCAGGCCATTGAAGATGCAAGTCCGACTCAGGTGCCAGTGGTTATGCACAAGAAGAACAACAAGCCTTGGCTGATAACACTGAGAGGGGAAGACTTGATACGCTTTCTGGATGCAGTCAACGAGGTTACTGAGAGGTGGAACGATGGCGATTCCGTCGGAGGACTCAGCGGTGGCGTGGCTGAAGAAACAGCGGGCCAAGCTGAATGAGGAGAGCATCGAAATCGGCAAGGGCAAATACAGGGACGCGCTGAAGCGATACAAGCACCGCGAGGCCAACGACGATTGGAAAGCATACAGGCCATGCTCAGTAGGGGCAAAGCCATGGGCTTTCTTGGATTGAGCAACATTCTGTATATACATCAACACGGCGAAAGCCAAACACACGGAGACGGAACGATGACGGAAGCAACGACGGAATCAACAACAGCGGTGGCAGTTCACGAGTTCAAATCGGGGCTGGAACAGGCGGAGCACAATTCGCTTTGTGGCCGATTCAACGAAGTTACGGGCGGGCTATCTGCATTGCTGGTAACGGCCGGCACGATCAAGGTTGAAGGCGCCGATGACTTGGAAGCGATGGAGCTGGCCAGGGCCACGAGGCTGGGACTCCGCAAGGTGCGGGTCGACGTGGAGAACGTCATCAAGTTCCATATAGTTCCTGTGGAAGAACACCTGCAGAAGATGGAGGATTACGTCAAGCGGATCGAAGACGAACGGATCGCCAGAGAGAAAGCTGCGGCAGAGCAAGCCGAAGTGGACCGTGTAGAACGTGAGCGCATCGACGCTGAGAACGAAAAGCTAAGGGCCGAAGCCGAAGAGCGAGAGAAGAAAGAGGCAGCGGCACAGAAGGTCCGCGATGAGGAGGCGGCAGAGCGCGAGAAAAAGGAAGCTGCAGACAAGGCCGAGCGAGATGCCGAGACCAAGCGCATCCAAGATGAGCACGCGGCCGAACAGAAGAAAGCCGATAACGCTCGCATCAAAGCCGAGGAAGAGGCTCAGGCCGTACGCGACGAAGAGGCTGCGCGAATCCGCAAGGAGGCTGACGAGAAAGCCGCCAAGGAAATTGCGGACCGTGATGCCGAGCTGGCACGCGTCAAGGCTGAGAAGGAAGCGGAACAGGCAAGGCTGGCCGCACCGGACGCCGACAAGCTCCGGGCGTTGGATCAGGCCATATGTGCCATTGAGATCCCGACCGTCTCGAGTGACGTGGCGCTGGCTGTTGTCGCTGGCATACGCGGCAGGCTGAATGGGATCGTCCAGTCGCTTCGTGAGGCGATGGCCGAGATGGGCGACTAGCAACGAACTGTCAGGACCAACCACCTTGACAGGCAAACGACAATGACGGACACTAGAAAACTTGATGGCACACCGCGTAACGTTCACCGCGCTCTGAGTGCAGTAGGATGTGTAAGCGGGATGTTTAGGTGGTTCTTTTCGGACCGCTGCGCGGTGTGCTGACTTACGAAAGGAACCACGTCATGACCGAACACCCTATCCTGTTCACCGCCCAGATGGTGAGGGCCGTACTCAACGGCACTAAGACGCAAACCCGACGGGTTGTGAAGCGGTGCCTCCCCGGCGCACCTTCATCGTTCCCTGTCTATCGCATAGACGATGGCCCACGCCAAGGCAGGTGGGGGTTTAGCAGCACAGACTTCGATGTGGTCAGTCCCTATGGTGGTCCCGGCGACCGGCTGTGGGTTCGCGAGACTCTGAGCGTTGTTGACATGCCCGGCGAAGGCGATACACCGTGCTACATCTACACAGCCGACGAGCGAGCGATCTACGACGAGGCGTACAAGCGCGCTTGCCAGCATGAGATGGGCAGTGTTACCGTGGGCCTGCCCGTGCGACCATGCGGCATGAAGTTCGGCACGGTGCCCTCGATCCACATGCCGCGATGGGCCTCTCGCATCACGCTTGAAGTCACCTCCGTACGCGTCGAGCGAGTGCAGGCTATCACCGAAAAGGATGTCTGGGCGGAGGGGTTTGACAAGGATGCCTATTACGATTGGCTGGACGACGCGCACTGCATAGCGGTGCCAGAGGGAACTACCTACAGCCAGCCCTTTGACCTATTCGCCAAGGAGTGGACAACCAAGAGGCGCTATGACGCAGGCGTCGGATGGGACGACAACCCATGGGTATTTCGTGTGGAATTCAAGCGCATTGACGAAGCAAAAGGAGCCACAGAATGAAACAGACCGGCGTACTATTCAAGCAACTCATGCGCGAGGCTTCAGTCCGCGGCGATAGATACCACGACGGCGGGGCAGGTCGCATGGCGCATGTGAGGTGTGTTCGATGATGACGCCATACTACCAAGACGACCACTGCACGATCTACCACGGCGACTGTCGCGAGATATTGCCGCAGCTCCCCCCGGTGGATCTCGTGTTGACTGACCCGCCGTATGGGATACAGCACTCAACATCCAAAGGCGCATCGTGGAAAAACACACACATTGCAAATGACAGAAGCACACAAATGCGTGACTGGATTGTCGAGGCGCGACCCTGTGATTGCATGGCGATATTTGGCACATGGAAAGTAGCGGCCCCTGTTGGACCAAAGGCATGTTTGATATGGGACAAAGGACCGGCGTTCGGCATGGGCGATTTGACATTCCCGTGGAAATGTTCATGGGAAATGATCTGGATTTATGGCGATGGATGGGCAGGGCATAGAGATGAAGGCGTGTTGAAGGGGCACATTTGTGTGTCGTGGGAAAGCCGTGGGAGATCACACCCGCACCAGAAGCCAGAAACCCTAATGTCGCATTTTATGGCAAAGGCCCCCCGTGGCACGGTCCTCGACCCGTTCATGGGTAGCGGCACCACGCTGCGAGCTGCGAAGGATCTGACCCGCCACGCTATCGGCATCGAACTCGAAGAGAAGTATTGCGAGATAGCAGCAAGGCGGCTAGAGCAAGAAGTGTTGGCACTGTAGACAGAGGAGCAAGATGAGAGAACGCAGTAAGTCGGGCATCGTAACTCTAGAATACTTGGACAAGTATCAGGACATGCCACACAAGACGATGGCAAAGCTCATGCACAAGGAGCGGCCCAAGCTATTCGTCACGCTGGAGCAGGCTAGGTCTTCTATCCGGTACTACAAGGGCAGGAACGGGACTCGGAACAGAGGCGAACTCGCAGTCAGGGACTACGCACTGCCAGCGCCCACTGAGGACAACCCACACTCACTGCCCCTCGCTGAAGACGAGAACTTCAAGCCATACATCGTAGGGCCGACGCAGGATCGCGTGCTTGTGCTGGCAGACATACACATACCTCACCATGACGTGCATGCCCTAACGCTCGCGTTGCAGGTCGGGAAAGACTTCGGAGCCAACACGATCATCCTCAACGGTGACTTCTTGGACATGCACTCGCTGTCCTCGTTCGTCAAAGATCCAGAGGCGGCAGACCTGCCCAAGGAACTTGAGATGGGTAGGCATATGCTGTATGCTATCCGCAAGCAGTTCCCTGATGCCAAGATCATAATGAAGGAAGGCAATCACGAGGACCGGATGGGCAGGTACTTGTCCAACAAGGCACCGGAGCTGCTCAGGCTGACTGAGTGTAGGCTGGATGTCCTGCTCAGGCTCATGGACGTTGGGGCAGACTGGGTAGACAGGAAGCAGCCCATATACTTCGGGCACCTGAACATCCTGCACGGGCATGAGATGGCTGGGGCTGGTAGCTCAGTGAACCCTGCACGGTCTATGTACCTGAAAGCTATGGCGTGTGTGCTCTCAGCCCACAACCATCAGACCTCTCAGCAAGTTGGCAAGACACTGAGGGACACGAACATAACGTGCTGGACGCAAGGTGCATTGTGTCAGTTGCATCCTCAGTTCATGCCATACAACAAGTGGAACCTAGGCTTCACGCTACTGGAAAGGACAGACGGAGATAACTTCATGCTGTATCCGAAACGTATCATCAATGGGGAGGTTTGTTAGATGAAGGACGAGGGCAGTATTTTCATAGAGGTCATGGGGCTCCTGTTTATTGTCGTGCTTTGTATCGCGGCAATCTTGGGTGCGATCTGGCTGGTGACGAGCGTTATTGAGCTGAAGGGGGACGACGGAAGCCTGAAGGCCGAGGTGGTCTCGCTTAGGCAGGACGTGGAGTGCCTGCAAGGCGGCCTGAGGACCGTGCATAGTTTGACCCTCGGGGCTGCGCTGGCATACAGCGAGCTGAAGGAGGGCATACAGTGCGTGAGCAATGTTGCAGAGCGATTCAGCCTCTACGATGAGGGCGGGGCAACGGGGGGGGTAAATTGCGTATCGAATGTGATGAGCAATGACTACATAGCGTACGGCGTCACGACGCAATCGTTCTCGTCGCTCCGCACGCCTATCGAATACAAGGTCTATCTGTCTGGGGGTGAATGATGTTGGTCTATATAGCGGGTCCCATGAGGAAAATTCAATGGTACAACTTCCCAGCCTTCGATGCAGCGGCGGATAAGCTAAGGGCAGAGGGTCACGAGGCCATCAACCCCGCTGAGCTTGACCGCAAAGCAGGGTTCGATGCCATGAAGCTGGACGAGAACTACGACTGGGACTCGATACCAGACGAGATGGACTTCGACCTTGCCAAGTGCGTGCAGCGCGACATCGCGGGCGTCCTTGAGGCTGACGCCATCTACATGCTGGAGGGCTGGGAGGACAGCACGGGAGCTACGGCAGAGCTGGCGGTGGCTAAGTTTGCACAGAAGGTGATACGCTACCAGACTGAGCGCAAAGAAGTGACCGCTTACGAGACTGCCGTAGATCCAGACGCGGAAGTGCGCGTTGTGGATGAGAAGACTGGAGGCGAAAAAGGAAGCAAGGTTGCAAGGTTTGACCTGCTTCCGCCCGACGTGATGTTTGACCTTGCTGAGCACTACGGCAAGAACTGCATCGAGCATGGCGGCAAGTACGAAGCTCGCAACTGGGAGAAGGGTTACGACTGGGGCCTGTCGTTCGCAGCTCTTGGTCGGCACCTCAACGCCTTCAAGCGAGGCGAGGACATTGACGTAGACAGTGGCAGCAGCCACATGGTATCAGCCGCATGGCACTGTCTGGCAGTGGCAGCGTTTTTGAAACGGGGAATAGGAACTGACGATAGGGTGAAACTATGAAGCTACAGAAGCAGACAAAATTCGGAGAAGGTACAGGCATGTGCTTTACGGCGTGCATAGCGTCACTGCTGGGGGTGGACATTGAGGAGGTGCCATTCTTTGCGGGAGAGGATGACTGGAAGAAGGCAGTGAATGACTGGCTTGCGCCTAGGGGGTATGCCTATACAGAATACTCATGGAAGCATACACGCTGGACTAAGCATGGTGAGTTTGTGGCTGTATGCTGTGGGCCTAACCCTGATGGCATAGGCCATGCGGTCCTGATGCGGATATACAACAACGCTGAAGGTGCTCACTGTGCCCAGAAGTTCTTTGACCCCAACCCGTCAAACAACTACATCACTGAGATTGAGTTCGTGGGCCTGCTGATACCTACATGGATGGAGGCTGAGTGATGGAGACCAAGGACTTTCACGAGCTGTGCGTGTTCCTCGACTCTGACTGCAAGGACATAGAGGATGTCCTGTGGTCGGCAATGGCTGGCACACTAATGCACGATGACAAAAAGGCACACCTTACGCGAGCCGTAGGCCACCTAGAGAATGCTCGCATTCACCTTGGCATGGCTGTAGAGTATGACACGACTGGAATCTGAACAACAACGCCCAATGGGCACAATGAGGAGAGAGACATGGGAGAGCTAACGTTTGAAGAGCTGTGCAACGAGCTGCGGGCCGCTTGCCGCAACACAGAGGTTGATGTCAGGGCGCTGAAGGAACACGAGCTGTTCGATGACGAGATGACGTTTCCGCAGCAGTACGGAGAGATGAAAGCCAACATCATGCTGGCTTTAAGGCATCTCGAAGATGCGCGGATGAGGCTTGGCAAGGTTATTCAGTACAGCCAAGACGGCGTGAGCTGCTTCGACAAATGAAGCGGCTGGAGTCTGAGTGTAACAGACTGTTTCAGGAAGTAGTCACCTCCCTCAACTGGGGGAGGTGCTTGTGTGGGTCTGACTGGAAGGTTGGAGCCCATCACCTGATCAAGAGGGGCAACAAAGAGTTTCTCCACTCTCCCGAAAACGGAGTGCCCCTGTGCGCGGTTCACCATGACATGGCCGAGTGCCACCCAGAACTGTGGGATGAGTGGGCCGCTGAGAATTTGCCGAACAGACTCGCTTGGGTTGAGGCACAAGAGACTCGCCCTTGGTTCAGGCTAACAGATACCATCCTCAAGGAGCGGAAGAAGAGACTCCTGAAGCTGCAAGAGTCTATCCGCACCATCCCACTGGAACAACTAGACTGGTGGTAGCCTACTTCTCTTCGTCGTCCTTGATGGTATTATAGAACGCCTCACCGTAATTGCCGTCGCCTGTCGCTTCCTGCGCTATCTTTACGAATGCCTTCGGCACGCCAGCGCCTTGGAAGACAGTATCGGCAAAGTCGTAGGCGGTCTCATCAGTGACCTCTCCGCCAAGAACGTCTGTCCCGACCTGCGCCACCTTCTTGACAAGGCCCAAGAACAAGGGCTCGGCTGGTGCATCGCGCCAGTTGTACATCATCATCGTGGACATCAGTGGGCCTATGATTGGGACGGAGCCGACGACATTCCACAAGAGCATGTCCATCATGTACTCCTTCTCATCCGGCAGCCTGCCCCTGACAATCATGCCTAGGGCCAGAGGTGTCACCATGTACTTGAAGAAGATGCGCTTGCCCTGCGACGGGCCGTTCTCCTGCCTAACGAACAGTGAGTTCCACGCTTCAGTGAAGCCACCCACGTTGGGATTGTCTGGGTTGGCAGCCTTGCCTCTCTTGAAGGCTATCTTGAAGTCGAAGATCATCTTGCGGAGGAACTTGAAGTCAGCCAGCTTCTGGGAGGAGAAGGGAATGAACATCCTAATCTTCTCGTCCCCAGTCTGGATCAAGCCGCGATCAGTGACAGTCCTTCCCGGCTGTGTGTCCGATACGATCCTGTCAGCGTAGCGGGCAGCCTCCTGCTCTACGTCCTGCGACGTCCTGTTCTCGCCTAGCTCCTTCACCTTCGACTGGAAGGCCGTGTACCATAGGCTAGTTACGGTAATCTGATCAGCCAGTTGCTGCGGGGACATCAGCAGGTCTGTCAGTGTCCTGCCTGCTATCTTCGTAGCACCCACGCCATTCTTGCCCAAGTCCTCTAGGTCTTGATCTGCACCACCCCGCAGGGACTGTGGACTCAGGCGCTTCTGTGTCTCGTAAGGAAGGAAGCCACTAAGGACTGAGCCATCGGTGCTCTTGAGCCTGCCGGGAAGCCTC
>Ga0207997_1000973_pt1 | contig 14823 bp, 19 predicted proteins | sample AntAceMetag02UKN_FD_184777 | JGI IMG/M metagenome (GOLD analysis project Ga0207997, IMG submission 184777) | Saline lake microbial communities from Ace Lake, Antarctica - Antarctic Ace Lake Metagenome 02UKN (SPAdes) (version 2) | ecosystem: Environmental > Aquatic > Non-marine Saline and...
CGATCTGGAAATAAAGTAAAGGATTGATATGGAAGGATGTGTTAAAGGAACTGAGAATGAACAAAGGATAATAGCTTTAGAAAGGGATATGAGCGAGCTTAAAGAAGGAGTGAACGACATTAAGAATGGTTTGCTCAAGCGACCTTCTTGGTCTGTAACAGTTATCATTACAGTATTGACAGCTATATCTTGTTCCAGTATTACTTTTGCTTGCACTATTATCAGGATGGCTTTGGCTAAAGGTTGATAAAATGACTGATAAAAGAAAACTTACAGAACAGATAAAGAGTCTTAAGCGAATGCTTGACGATATAGATAAATTTTCCGAGATTTTGGCACAAGAAGCGATAAGGACTAAGGTACAAAAGGGGAGAAATATACTTGCTGAAATGAAAGAGGCTAACAAGGTTAGGAGGAATATAAGGTAGTAAAATAAGGAGAAAATATGTCAGATAAAACTATAGATAAATTACTATCAGGAAGATTTTGGCTTACAATTATAACAGGATTTGTATTTGCTTATGCTGTAGTTAAAGAAATAATACCTGCTGGTAGTGTAGACGCTATAATAGTAATGGTTTTTATGTCCTATTTTTACAGAGATAGAAAAAATGGTAATGGTGTTAAAAAATAAATTAATATGAACTTAAGAATACTCAATAATACGTTATCACCATCTTTCACATTTGAATCCAATAATAAAAGATTTCTAGTAAATTGCCCAAAAGGGTATTATTTAAACTTAGAACAACAAATAGACCATGTTATCTTAACATCTTATGATAAGTACCATATACATGATTTAGATAAAATCTCGGAAGATACACCTATTTATATATTAAAAGAATTTGAATTTTACATAAAAAGAGAATTTCCAAAAAGAGATTTTAATTTTAGATACATTAAACCGTATAAAAAGTTTAATGGGATTTTACCAATTCAACTACATAAAGAAGAATCATTTTCATTGGGATTAATTATTAATGACTTAACAATTCTTCCATCATTCCATTCATTAACAGAAAAATCATTGGGTTTATTAACTAAAAATGTATTAGTTTCTGCAAAGTATCTTAAAGAAAATGATAGAAAAGATTATGCTTCAATTAAATATATTCATGATACATTCAAAGATATTGGTATTAAACAAATGGAGTTCATTGGTTTAAGCAAAGAATTGAAAGATAAATTTAGTGTGTCACATTTAAAAATTGGTGAATTTAATTTGGAAAGCAATAAAAATAACGCACCAGAAAATTTTCTTTATTTATGTGAGGGAGAATTAATGAAAACATTCTATAGTCAAAATTTAAAATTCGATTGCATAACTGCAATAAAATCTGAGAAATCTGAAAAAGATTTCTTCATTATAGGTTATGCCTCTACCCCAACGGTAGATAGACAAGATGAGATAATTACAGCACAAGCTTTAAAAGCAGCTGAAAGCGATTTACTTAAACCTCAAAATTCTACTTTATTTTTAAATCACAATTATGACAAACCGATTGGTAAAATAACCGAAGTTAAATATACAGAATCAGGTTTGTTAATAAAAGTATTAATTTCTGAAACTGAACCAAAAATTAGAAAGCAAATTGAAGAAGGTTTATGGACAAGCTTTTCAATTGGTGGAATTATAAAAGAAATTGAACAAGTTCATGATAAAGAATTAAATAGAGATATTGTTAAAATAACTTCAATTGAATTAGTTGAAGTTTCACTAGTTGGTGTTCCTGCAAATCCAGAAGCCAATTTAATTTCTGTTCTTTCAAAAAGTTTAACTAATATGAAAATTAATAGAAAAGAATTATTTGAAAAAACATGTATACCAAGTTTAAAAGATTTACAAATCATAGGTAAAGAAATTGAAACAAAGAAAGCTGATTTTTCAAAATTTAATGTAATAGAAAGCTTCTTAGGTTCTCCTTCACATGAACAGAAAAACTTAACTGAAAGTTATTCTTATTTTAAATTAGCTTTAATGTCTAAATCAATACAAGAAGTTATAAAAGAATCAAACTATAAAATTACGAAAACAATTAACTTAGATTCTTGGGGAGAATTAACTCGCCCAGAATATATGAATTTATCTGTCTCAAGAGAAGAAAAAGAAGAATTATTAGTAAATGGATTGATGTTTTTAAGGAATGATAAAAATGAAAAATTAATATTAAAAATATCACCTGGGTGGTCAAGTTTTTATATTGATGTTTATTCTAATTCAACATCAGGTGATTTAGCTAAAAATTTTCAAGATACTTACATAACTTGGAGTAAAGAAAACAACTTTTTTAAAGGTGAAAAAATAAATCCTCAAGGAGAATTTTTAAGTTTACCTGATATAAATTTTGAAGATTTAAAAATAGTTGCTGATAAGAAAAAATCAATCAAAGTTGGAGCATTAGAATTTTTTAATAAAAAAGAAATATATAAGAAAAATAGTCTCCCATTTAAAAGAGGACTTATATTCGCTGGTGAACCCGGAACCGGCAAAACAATGTCAGGAAAAGTTTTATTAGCACATTCAAAAAGTACTTTTATTTGGGTTACAGCTGGAGACTTAACAGACAGTTATGGTGATATTGACCAAAAAGCATTTAAGAGAATGTTACAAATGGCTAAAGAACTTTCACCTTGCATTTTATTTGCTGAAGATGTAGATGATTATTTAGCTTCAGCAAGTGCAGTAGATACAATTAAAACACAAATGGATGGGTTAGATTCAATGGACGGAGTAGTTACAATTCTTTGCACTAATTATGCTGAAAGAATTCCAAAATCTTTAATTGATAGACCAAGTAGATTTGATGATGTAATAATGTTTGATTTACCTAATGAAGTATTAAGATATGAAATATTAGAAGCACATACAAAAGCAATGGAGATAGAAAATAAAGAGAAGAACTTAAAAGAAATTGCAAAAGAATCAGAAGGATTAACCGGAGCACATTTAAAAGAAATTGCAATATATAGTCTTTTATTAGCAGCTGATGACAATAGAGAAGTAATTGAAAATAAAGATTTAACAACTGCTTTAAATAAAGTTAAAAATACAAGAAAATTAATAACAGCATTAGAAGATAAAAAGAAATATGTTGCTAATATTAAAAGAAATGGTTTCAAAAAAGTATTAATTAAGGAGATAAATATGACAAAAGAAAAAATTATGGAGTTAGGAAAGGAAGTTATTGAAAAAAAAGAAGTAACTGAAGAAGTTATTGAAAAAGCAAGAGGAGATGGACAAGGAAATGGCGGGGCACCTCAAGGTGATGGTGGAGCAAGTATTTGTATTTGCCCTAAATGTAATAAAGAACTTCCACATGTAAAAGGAACTCCTTGTAACGAAGTTACTTGCCCTGATTGTGGAACTCCAATGGCTGGTAAAGCATTAGAAGAAGTAACTGAAAAAGAAATTGTTGAAGAGGTAATTGAAGAATTTAATCTTGAAACTTCTATTAAAACAATTTTAACAAAATTAGATTCATTAGAATCAATTATAAAAAATTATACTCCAAAATCTATTGTTGAAGAAGTAGTTATACCCGAAGAGGTTAACGAAGAGGTAGTAGATGAAGGAACAGAAAAAAAACTTGAGAAAAAAGAAGTTGAAGTTGATGTTAGAAAAGGAATTATTAATGATAATAAAGAACTTTCAGAAGAAGAAAAGTTTTTAGAAAAAATATCAACAATGAGTTTAGAAGATATAATGAATACAAAAGATGTTTGGGAAAAGGTTCCTGAAGATTTACAAAAAGATTTAAAAGAAAAATACTTAAGAGGCATGGTTTCTTAATACAAATTCAAAAAATTTATAACAAGGAGGTATCAAAAAAATGGATTTAAAAATGAAAAAAGCATTTATGGATGTGTTAACTCGGAAGGCAGCAATGGCTTCTGACACTGATTTATACGTAGATGATTCAACCACAGAAAGCTTTTTGCCAAAACCAATAGCAGATGAGATTATAAAAGAGATTTATGAAAAGAATATTTGTAGACAACTTTTTAGAACGATAACTGTTCCGGGCAAGACTTTGTCTGTCCCTTCAGTTGCATATGACGATGACAATATTTATCAAGTTGGAACTGGTGTAGGCGCTTCGTCTATAACAGTAGGAGATGAACTTGAGTATACAACTTCAGCCGTGGTGTTAAAACCTGGTAAATTGGCTGCAAAAGCAGAAGTAGCAAATGATGATATTAATGACGTAAACTTAGATGTAGTTGATTTGATTTTAGAAGCATTTGGAGTAGCTTTTGCAAGAGCTGAAGAGAAGGCAATTCTTTCAGCAACTGTTCAAAATGCATCTTCTTCGACTTTTACTGATATAGTTTCTGGTTTATTTTATTGGGCAACTGATGCTATGAAGAACACAACTACTGTTTCAGTAGATGCAAGTTCTGATTATGGAATGTCCGACGGAATTTCTTTAGGAATAAAGGAATTAGGCGTTTATGGACGTGACGAAGTTATTCTTATCTGTTCAGATAAGTTTGCTCATTATTTAAGAACTGATAGAGGATTAAAAAATGATGTATACGGAAGTGCTACTAATGTTCAGAAAGGAATATTACCTAAGATATATGGGATATCTGTTTATTCGTCAAGTTATGTTGATGCAATAGACGCAGATAAAGCTATATTGGTTCCGAAAAATGAGCCACTTATAGGACAAGGTAGAGGAATTCAAATTAAAAGAAAAGATGAAATTGAAAGAGATTCGCAACTTTTTGTTGCATTTGAACGGTTTGATTTCCAGATGAGACATTTGACTAATAGCAAATCTGACGCAATCGTAAGATTAGACTTAGAAACTTCTTAGAGATTTTAAAAAATTAAAAATAACAGTGGGGCTAATTTTATTTAGCCCCACTATAAATAACCCTTAGTTAAGGTATGTATTTAACAAAAATTCAATCAGTATATTCCCAAATAAGAAATAATTTTCAAGAACAACAATTAAAGAAACTCCCTATTTTAACCGGGGAATATTCTTTTGTCTTAATATACGCCTACACAATAGACTCAGAAAAATATCAAGAACTTATTTCTTCTTTGTTAACAAAGAACTTATTTGCTATTTTTGTCTCAACTAAACTTCCAAAGTACACAATTAAAAATAAAAATTTAATCCATGTTTTAGTTTCCCCAAGATACATGGGGATGACTACATTTACAAGAGAATCTTTTAATAAAATAAGTATGGTTATGGGTTTAGATTTACCTGGAAATGTAGAAGCAGCTAGAGTTAGTATGCATTTTAATATTCCTTTAGTGTTGATTGATAGAATAAGTGCAAAGAGAAAATTAATTAAAATTAAAAATTTAGAATCAAATTTCAATATTTTATTTGATACTAATTATCAAGCATCTAGAAGAGGATTAGGAGATATTTTAATATCAACTGCAATAATAAAACAAATTAGGGAAGATAATCCCAACGCCTATATAACATACTCAACTAGACCTGAAGCCAAATTTCTATTAAAAGACAACCCTAATATAGACGAATTAATAACTGAACCTTATATTAAACACAAATTTGAAGATAACTTAGATAATTATGATAAACATTATTTTTTGGGTAGAATGACTGAAGATTACTTGATTGAAAGAAATAGACAACCAAGAGTAGATTCAATGGCTGAATTATTTGATTTAACTTTAAAGACTAAAACACCAGAAATATTCTTAACAAAACTACAATTAAAATCAGGAGAAAGATTTATAGATAAAGAAAAACTTAATATTGTATTTAGTATTGAAGCTTCTAGTGTGAGAAGAAAAATTAAAACAAAACTACTTCTTAAACTTTTAAATAATCTTAAACCCCAAAACTATAATTTAATTGTTGTGGGTACAAAGAAAATTAATCTTCCTAAATGGGTTAATAATTTAACAGGTAAAACAACTATGGAAGAATTATTTTCAGTTATACATTTATCTGATTTGGTTGTAACTATGGATAATTTTGTTAGTCACATATCAGCTACTTTAAATAAAAAAGCAATAGTATTATATACTACAATCCCAAATCAATGGAGATGTAAATATTATAAAAATGTTATCCCAATTCAAAGTAAAATTGAGTGTTCTCCTTGTTGGAATTGTTTTAAATTTGAAGATAGGACTTGTAAAAATAAAGAAAAATGCGTTGATGCATTTGATATGGATGAAATTGCAAAAAAAATTATTAGCATTGAAACAACTAAAATAACCTCAGTAGAGAACTTATTTGAAGATGCAGAAGAAAAATTAGTTGTTAAACCAAACTTAAAAACAAAAACTATATTAGTAAAAATGCCTGCTGGTGAATTAGGAGATAAATTAGTTGTTCTTGGATTAATAACCAAACTAAAAAAAATATATAAAAATTCCACAATAGATGCTTTCATTCAATCAGAAAGATATAATTCTTCTAATGGGTATACTAGTTTATTTACTGATTGTGTTAATAAATGTTTTATTAATAAAAGAGATTTTAATGAAGAAAACTATGAAAAGGTATTTGAAATATCTCCATTAAATATTCACAATCAAGAATTAGAAACCACATTAAGAAAAGAAATCCAATTTTCAAGATATCAACGTTGGGCAAAGAAAATGGGGTTTAATTTTATGGGTGAAGCGGAACATGATTATATAGTTAAAAATTCAGATTGGCAAAATAGAAGAGATATACCTAGATTACCAAATTCTAAAAAAAGACCTTTAATTGGAATAGCACCTTTAACTTCTAATGTTGCTAAGAATTGGAGCGCTAATCATACTATTCAATTTAATAAATGGCAAAAAGTTATTAATTATTTGCATGAAAGAAAATGTAATGTGATAACTTTACATCATCAACCTTTAGCATATAAGAATTGTTTAAATTTTGGGAATTTAAGTCCGAGAGAGTTAGGATATGCTATTTCAAAATTGGATTTATTAATTGGTTGTGAAGCAGGTGTAACTCATTTTGCTGGGGTATTAAAAAAACCAATGATTGTTTTACTTAGTGCTTCAAGCCCATTAGTTTTACGTCACTATAATAATGTTAGAATATTACATGGAGGAAGTTGTTATTCTTGTAATAGATTTATAGCAATGAATTTTGATGATTGTGAATGTGGTTCAGTAGCTAAAAACCCAAGTTCAGAATGTTTAAATTTAATTTCTTCTGACGATGTTATTGAAGAAGTAAAAGATTTTAAAGGTAAAGAATTTAAAGAAAACTACGGGGTAGAACTATGACAAATAAACACATCATACTTTATTATAAAAAACATTACGATCAAAAATGTTCATGTTCTTACTGCGTAAATAAGAAGGGAATAATAGATTCACTTCAAAAATTAGGGTGTTCAGTTTACATTGAAAAATTTAATTGTAATTGGCCAGAATATTTTCCAGCAGATAGACACTTTGATTATGCCATTGCTTACCAAAACAAAATATTTGGTGAATTTATGTTTGAAGCAGATAAGATGCCACTAGGTGTAATTGATTTTGCAAGAACTTATTTTGATTACATTATTTGTGGTTCGCAATTTCTATACACCACTTGGATAAATAGTGGAATGGATGAGAAATTCTTAATTCCGGCTAGTCTTGGAATAGATACTAAAACATTTAATACTGATAAAAAGCCGGAGGATGTATACCCGAATGTATTTAAATTCTTAGCTGTTGGTGCTTGGCAGCATTCACATTGGGATGATAGGAAAGGTCTTAATAAGCTTATAAAAACTTTTAAAAAACTATTTAAAGGCAATAAAAAAGTAATGTTAATAATTAAAACTAATGTTAGTGCTCCTGATGGAGCTGGTGCTAAAAATATAAAGTTCATTAGAGAAAACTTATCTGAAGAACAGATGGCTGATTTATATAGAAGTTGTTCAACAAATGGAGCTTATATTTCTTTACATAGTGGTGAGGGATTTGGGAGAACAAATTTAGAAGCTTTATCTTGTGGTTGTGATGTTGGTTCAACGGGTTGGTCAGGAGTTTTAGATTTTTTAACTAAAGAGAATTCAAAATTATTTCCGTACAAATTTAAAGATTCAAGCTTATACGAAAACGGTTATTATTCAAATAATAAGCAGCCTAAAATAGTAGATGTTGATATGAAAGAAGTTGAAAAGTGGATGGTGAAAGTAGTAAAAAAATCAACCATCATTTGTAAAAATGAAACACAAAAAAAATATGGTTGGGATTCTATAATTAAAGAATTAATGAAAAATATAAAGGAGAGAATTTAATGAAACTAAATCGCCCTGATATTAATACAGAAGAATATTGGTCAAATAATTATCGTAAAGGAGAAAGGGGTGGTTGGTGGAAAGGTTCAAAGCCACTAGGGGGTATTGATAATTTTTTCACAAAAGAAATTATATGTTTTATGACTTGTCATTCTCCTAATCAAACAAAACTAATTGAAATAGGTGGTGGAACAGGATTAGGAGGGACAAGAATTTTAAATGATTTTCCTAATCTTAAAGTATATAACTCAGATATAAGTACTTATGCTATTAATATAGGTAAAGAAAAATATCCAGAAATAGAACATATTTGTTGGGACTCAAATACAGATTCAAGTAAATTAAATTTAAATGAAACATTTGATTTTTTAATAGCTCAAGAAGTTTTAGAACATTTAAAGAATCCAATTTCAAGCCTTGAATATATGATGAAGCTTTTAAAAATTGGAGGAATGGCATTTATAGCAACCCCTTATCAAGAAGGAATGTCAGGTGGTGCAGAGCACATTCAAACTTTTTCTTATAATGATATACCATCGTTATGTTATAAGTTTACAGATGAAGTAACTGTTTGTAATTTTCAACCGATAGGAGTTAATTTACATATGGGAATTAAATTTAGGAAGACAAAATGAGAATAGGTTTAGCAGTTATAGTTGGAGCAGAAGTTGATTTAATAGATAAATTTATATCAGACAATGATATATTTAACAATTTTGTTGAAGTTAAATTTTTGTGTGATAATTCAACTGATGGGACAATTGAGAAACTAAGAAAATATGAAGAGACTGGGTTGTGCGAAGTTTATGAACGGGATTTAAACTTAAATTTTTCAAAACAAAGAAATTTTCTTAATGATTTAATGGAATCTGAATACATATTAAGATTAGATATAGATGAAATTATGAGTGATGATTTAATTGATTGGGTAAAACACTTTGATTTAAGTGAAGATGAAGATTTATATATAGTTACTCGACATGAAAAGATAGAAGGAAAAACTATAAAATATTTTCCAATACAATTTGTGTATAAAAAAAGTCCAGTTATTAAATGGAAAAATGACTTACATGAAACTCTTAAAGGATATACAAGTTCTAAAAATATTAATTCCAGATGTTTGTTAATTCATGATAAAAGTGAAAGTAGATGTTCAAAACAAAATAGATATTATTATGATAATTACACAACACAAAGAGAAATAGTTGATGGAGGGAAAGAATGAACTTAATTAAATTTTATGAAGTAATTGACAAAATTGAAACTCATGGCGGCTTAGGAATGAGAACACCTAATGGAACTTCAAGAATGATTTATGGCTTAACAAAAGCCATTGATGCTAAAGTATATGTAGATGTTGGAACATTTGTAGGGTTAACCTGCCTTTGGGCTGCAAGAGCGATGGAGGAGAATGGAGGAAATGGAAAGGTGTATACTGTAGAATTGGATTCTAAGTGGTTAGAGATGGCGATACAGTTCGCTAAAGATGCAGGATTAGCACATAGAATAGAATTTGTTTTAAGTGATAGTAGGAATTTTCTTCCTTTATTACCCGTTGAAAAAATAGACTTAGCTTTACTTGATAGTGGTGATAAAGATTTATACCAAACTGATTTTGAAAATATAGAAGATAAAATTACAAACGATACAATCATATTAGCTCACGATGTTATAGAGCAAGATAAAGTTCCATTTCATTCAGCTTGGAAGTTCAAAGAATATATTGATACCCGTAAAGAATACAATTCTTTTTTAATTCCACAAGAATATGGGACACTAATTATAAGGAAGAAATAATGGCAAATTTTCAATTTATATCTTCTAGTAGTTGGCATGATAGATACTTAGTTCCTTTAGCAGAAGGGATGAAAAAAAGAGGTCATAATGTTAGAGTTGATATTAACCAAGATTTTAAAGTAGAAAAGGATTATTATACAATTACTTCTTATCATGAGGATTTACCTAACTTAAAAGATTCAAAAAAGATATTCTTTTTAGAACATGCCATTAGTTTTGTTAAGAGTTCTTACGCTTCTGATAAGATAAGTTTAGCTGATTATGTTTTAGTTCAAGGAGAAATATTTAGCCAATGGTTAAAATTTTGTCATCCAAAAATCACTCAATTAAAAGCTGGTTTTCATAGAATAGAAAAATTAAACAATCAACCTTCAACTAAAGAAGCAATTATAAAAGAGCATAATTTAAATCCGGATAAACCAATTATAATTTTTTCACCAACTTGGCATAACATTAATGCTTGGGGTGGTTCATTGAGTGAAGCTTATCCCATTTTAAAAAGTTTAAATATAGATAATCTATTAATTCTACCACATCCCAGTTGTCCTTATGCTCAACAAATAGTAAAAACAGATAATAGAGTTATTACTAAAGTTGATTCATACCATTATTTAAAAGCTTGTGATTTACTAATAGGTGATAATTCTTCACTTTTATTAGAGTTTACAGTTAGAGACAAACCAATTATTCAATTAGATAGATTTGGAGATTTTAGAGGCCTATTAAGTTGGTATACTCATTATCAGGGGATAGACGCTTGGAAGTTTAAAAATCTATTCAATATCTATCAGCTTGGTGAAATAGTTACTTTAGATAAAGTAGAAATCGGTAGAGCAATAGATGATGCTTTAATAAATCCAAATAGATATAAAAGATACAGAGAATATTGGAAATCATTGGCTATGTATACTTTAGATAACCCATTAGAAAAAACATTGGATTGTATAGAAGGAGTATTATAATGCAAACAATGAGAACAGTTTATTGTTATGTAGTTGCTGATTTATTTCATATTGGGCATTTAGTTCATTTAAAAGAAGCAAGCAAACATGGTAATTATATTATAGTTGGAGTGCTTACAGATGAAGCAACTATGGAAAAGAAAAATAGACCTACTATACCTTATGAAGAAAGGAAGAAAATAATCGAAGCTTTAGAATGTGTTGATTCAGTTGTGGAGCAAAATACTTATTCTCCAATTAATAATATTTTAAGAATTAAGCCAGATGTTTTAATGGAATCAACTTCTCACAATAAACAAGCTATAAAAGAAGTTACAAAAATTGTTAAAGAATATGGTGGTTTAGTTATTGTTAATCCTTATTACAAAGGACAAAGTAGTACTGAAATTAAAAATAAAATAAAGATAAATAAATGAAAAAAATTATATCAGGTTTAATAATAATTATATTTACAGGGTGTGTAGGATTAGGATTAGATAAAAGAACAACATTAGTACCTGACGAGGTTTGGTTGTATAGTGATTTTAACCCCGATAGTCATTATAATATTAGTGAAGCTACTTGTGGCTTTAAGTGGAAATTAAAATAAGGAGAATAATGAGGGAATTAAAAGCACGTTCAGCAATAAAAAGTATTATTTGGAGAATCATGAGTGTTCTAATTTTAGGAGGAGTTACGTTTTTCTATACTCGCCAGTGGGTAGCTACAACGTTAATTACCTTTCTTCATCATGGAATCTTTTTATTTGTATTCTATGCTCATGAAAGAATATGGTTAAAATTTAAACGACCAGTAAATTTAACTTTAAGAAGTCTTGCAAAAATGTTCACATATGAAACACTTTGCGGAAACATTATTTTAAGTGCAATTACTTATTTCATTACTGGTAGCTGGAAAGCAATGACTGTGATTACATTAACTTATATAGGAATTAAACATATTATATATATAGTAAATGAATTCTATTGGAAAAAAATTAACATAGGAAGAACTGAATAATGAAAAAAGCATTAATAACTGGAATTTGTGGTCAAGATGGTTCATACCTTGCTGAACTTTTATTAAGCAAAGGATACGGAGTTTACGGAATAGAACGTAGAGTTGCTATTGAAGATATTGATAATAGGTATAGTAGAATTAAACATATTAAAAATAAAATAAAACTATATTCTGGCGATATAAGAGATTACGCAAGAATGTTTGAAATAATCAACGAAGTGCAACCAGATGAATTATACCATTTAGCAGCTCAAAGTTTTGTGGGTACTTCATTTAAAAATGAGCAAACAATATTACAAGGAAATATCGGTGGAACAATTAATATTTTAAATGCTTTAAGAAAATTAAAACCAAATTGTAAGTTTTATCATGCAAGTTCTAGTGAGCAATTTGGAGCAGTAAAAAAGACACCTCAAAATGAAGATACTCCTTTTAACCCTTGTAGTCCTTATGGTATAGGAAAGTGTGCAAGTTTCCAATGGACTAAACTATACAGAGAAGCTTATGATATGTTTTGTTGTAATGGGATTTTATTTAACCATGAGAGTCCACGAAGAGGATTTGAATTTGTAACCCGAAAGATAACAAGAGCCGTTGCTAATATATCTTTAGGTAAGCAACAAAAATTAGAACTCGGTAATTTAAATGCTAAAAGGGATTGGGGATTTGCGGGTGATTATGTTAAAGCAATGTGGTTAATGTTGCAACAAGATAAGCCAAAGGATTATGTAGTTGCTACTAATGAAACACACTCAATTAGAGAATTTTTAGACGCAGCATTTTCTTATGTTAAAATAAGTCATTGGCAAGATTATGTTGAAGTGAATAAAGATTTTTATAGACCAATGGATGTAAATTTACTACAAGGTAATTATAGTAAAGCCAAAGAAATTTTGGGTTGGCAACCTAAAGTTAATCTTAGTCAGTTGATAAAAATGATGGTAGATAACGATATTAAACAGCTAACTAATGAATAACCTTATATATATACCTATATAACAGCCCATAAATGGCTTTTAAGAGGTTTTTAATGGGATACCTATACAATATACAACATAATCTATAATGAAGCTTAAAACAGCAATAAATAATACAGTATCTAAATTTTTCTTTATTAATGAAGGAGATAAATGAAATTATTAATATTAAGTTCTTTAAATGATATTAAAGAGAAGTTTCTTAGTAAAACTTTAATTGAACATTTTATAAATCAATATAAACATCGCTTTGATGTTAAGATTTGTTCTAAATTTGTTGAAGTAAGAAATATTGTTGATAACAAACTTTTAGAAAAAGAGTTAGACTTAAAAAAAATTCTAATAGAATTTAAAGAAGATTTCATTTTAGTTGTTGGTGCATTCATTGCTGACATTGATTTTGATAAATTATTACTTTATCATAAAAATCATCCTAAAACATGTACTGTTGTATTTAGGAATCTTGTCAAAGATAAGACTATTCCAATTTATAAAATGAATGATAAGAAAGATGTAATTTCTTGGAATAAAAAAAGGTATATTAATTGTGGAGTATATATATTTAAAAAGGAAACAGACTTTTCAAACATGAAAACATTAAATATTTTTATAGAAGAATTAATTGAACGAAGAGAATTGAGAGCCTTCATACATACGGGCTATCATTTTAAGAAACAACAGAAATTTGATGATGTAAAACAAACCTTTAAACATAAAAGATTTTTAAAATAGGAGAACAAAATGTATTTATTAACTAAAAGTGATATTGCTAATTTAACTGGGATAACTGATACTAATATACCCGATGATGTAATTGAATTTGCTGAAGACCAAGTTAAAAGAAAATTAGCAAAGGATTATGATACATTAGCAGAAACAGAAATTTATTCTTTATATACTGAACAAAGTTATATCCAATTAAAACATCAAAATATAGTTGCGGTATCTGTCTTTACAATAGAAGATATTAATGAAGTTGGGTTAGTGGAGTCTGATGATGATTATAAATTATTCAAAGAAGAAGGAATTATTTATTGTACATCATTAACTACTTTTAAAACAATAACTTTAACTTATACTTATGGAGCTTGCACTGTAGAAGATTTAGATAAATATCTTCATTTACTTTATGCTTTAAAAATGATTATTTCCACAAACCCAGATATAATACCTGATGGAAAGAAAAGCGAAAAGATAGGAGATTATTCTATTAGTTATAACTCTGCTGATTTAAAAGAACAACCACAAATAATTGACAACTTAATAAATCAAGCTACATTATCATCAGAAAATACTTTACATTTCCTCTAGTAATATACCGGTAAATTAAAGTATTTTTAACTTCCTAACATAATTTATTTTCCCAAATCTCTAAAAGTCATTGATTTCATTGGCTTTTTTACCACAAAAAAACACTTGACTTATTTTGTAGATATTATATAATCTTATTAGGTGGTTTAAATGGATAACAAAATAAAAATTCAAAAACAAAACGAATCAAAAGAAACTATTTCTTTTGTTTCAAAAATCAAGGGGGGTAGAATATGATAGTAGAAATTAAAATATTAAAAATGTCAGAAAAAGGTTTTAGTAATCTTGAAATAGCAGAAATTTTAGAGGTAGATTATTATAAAGTCCGGGTAATTGTAAAAAAGAATAATGAAAATGCTTAATGGTAAGTTACACTTTTGGGAAGAGATTATGTCGGTAATGATTACCAATAGAGAATTATTAGATAAATTAAAGGAGGAGAAGATTAAAAATGATAACTATTAAAACAATTTGTAGACATTGCAAACAAAACATTACATTCAAAAGAAAACATTCTAATCAAGATACGCCTA
>Ga0207997_1000974_pt1 | contig 14817 bp, 26 predicted proteins | sample AntAceMetag02UKN_FD_184777 | JGI IMG/M metagenome (GOLD analysis project Ga0207997, IMG submission 184777) | Saline lake microbial communities from Ace Lake, Antarctica - Antarctic Ace Lake Metagenome 02UKN (SPAdes) (version 2) | ecosystem: Environmental > Aquatic > Non-marine Saline and...
GCAAAACGATCATCGTTAATGAGCGTTGGATCATCGGCACCAATCCAGTTAACCGAGTAGGGAGGATTTGAAACAATTGCATCGAATGGTTTATCATCGATGAAGTGGGGATCTATAAGAGTATTACCAAGAGCAATATTAAATTTATCGTAGTTGATGTTGTGAAGAAACATATTCATACGAGCAAGGTTGTAAGTGGTGTGGTTAATCTCCTGCCCCCAAAAACCATCTTCTATTATGTGGTTATCAAAGTGTTTTTTAGCTTGGAGAAGAAGAGAACCAGAACCGGCTGCAGGGTCATATATTTTATTAACTGTCTTTTGCTTGTGCATTGCAATTTGTGCAATGAGTTTTGATACACTCTGGGGAGTGAAAAACTCACCGCCCGATTTACCTGCATTTGCTGCATAGTTTGAGATGAGAAATTCATAAGCATCACCGAAGAGGTCTATTTGATTATCGTTAAACTCACCAAAACTGAGACCTTCAACCCCTTTAATAACTGCAGATAGTCGGCTGTTTTTATCTTTCGCCGTATTACCAAGGCGATTACTTGTAGTGTCAAAATCTGCGAATAGCCCTTTGATGTCCTGTTCTGAGTGGTAGCCATTTGCAGAGCTTTCAATAGCAGAGAAGATTTTTGCTAAATCAGTATTGAGATTATCGTTTGTATTGGCAGAGCCTGCAATATTTGAAAAGAGTTGGCTTGGGTAGATAAAGTACCCTTTTGTTTTGATTGCATCAACTTTTATATCATCGGTGATAACACTATCAGGGAGACTTGCATAGTTCACGCTTTTATCACCTGCTTCAATATAAGTGGAAAAATTTTCACTTATAAAACGATAAAAAAGGGTGCTCAGGACATACTGTTTAAAATCCCATCCATCAATTGAGCCTCGAACATCGTTGGCTATCTTCCAAATTTGAGCTTGTAATTCTGCTCGTTGTGTAGTACTTGTCATTATGATATTCCTTTTCCTATATGTTCATTACACCAAGGATTTTTTATTTAAGTTATTCCACATCATATTTCCTGCTCTAATAAAAAAGAATTAAAGCCTCTCCAATAATTCCCTTGCATCAATACTCAATTTTGAAAAAGCAAACCACTTTTTACCGGAATCTTTTAGCTGCTCCAGTTGTTTAAGTTCTAAGCGATCTAACCTATTAAAGACTTGTCCGTTTTGGATTAAAAATCTTCGCGTTTCAACAAAGGCTTTCCTTATTTGTATACTCATGTTTACTGCAATTTTACTGTTTAATACCGCGGATAACATTGCGATACCTTGTTCTGTAAAAACATAATCATTTACCCTATTACAAAAACCTATAGGGAAGTCTGTTCTGAAAGCTCTATCCTGTGGAGCATTAACGTATGGAGTGTAATTAGGGCAGTCAAGACATGAAATTATAAAACTATTATAAACTCTATAGCTCATTTTGTACCTCCTTATTTTGTTATATTTAAATAGTTAGAAATTAGAAACCTCAAATAATTAAGAAAATAAGAGAAATAAAGCAATAAAGAGAGAACTAATAAAAGAAAATAATTAGTTTGAAGAAGAAAAGTAAATAATCTTTAATAAAGGTTCTTATTTCTCTAATTAGTTTAAATATTAACTATATATTATATAAACCTTGTAAAATGTATAAAAATGCAGTATATTTAATATAGGAGTTAATTATGGCAACTAAGTCATTTACAAAAACTATAATTATTTCAGACGATAAAGCAATAGATAAGCTAAGGCAAAGAAATTATTCTAAAAGCCTAAAAATGCAAAAAATTCTATCTGAAATAAAGGTAACTCCCCAAAATAACTCTAGTTTAATTCAAACCATTCTTAAAAAATATTAATGTCACATAAAGAACAATTAAAACTAATATCTTTACAGTCTTTAATAAGAGATTTACATATTGCTGAAATTATAAATAACTTAAAAATAGATAATGATAGTTTAATATATTTAAATAGTGAACAAATCCATATTATAAATGAATCATTAAAAAAAGATTTCAAAACAATTCCTAATTCAAAGAAAATTTTAAAATCAGCAGAAAGTAAATTAAATGATTTTTTAAGTACATTTAAGTGTTCTAAGAATGAAGATGTAGAGTCTTTTTTAAAAGAAAAGAGTATTAAGTTTAATAAGCAAAATAAAGCAAGAAAGAGAGAGCTAATAAAAGAAAAGAATTAGTTTGAAGAATTTAATTTACTAATTATTATTAACTATATAGTAAAGATACAAAAGTATTGTAAAATCTATTAAAATGAAGTATATTTAATGTAGGAGTTACCTATGAGTATTCAAGAATTAATAAGAAAAATAAAAGAATCATCTAGCAATAGAACTCATGAAGAGAGACTAACGCTATTAAAAAAGGCTAATATCCTAGATTCCGAAGGTTATTATTCTTCAAAGTTTTTTTCTACAGCAACTGTTGAAAAAGATAAAAAACGACAGTTACAGTTAAATGTATAATAGAAAGCCGTCATTTATATATGGGTTAAACTTTTTATTGTTAAAGTTTATTATTTATGATAAATTACTTGACATATAAGGAATTATTCTCAATAATTTAATGTATGACTAGATAATAAGGTAGATAAACATATGAGTAGTTATGAATTATCTGAAGAAACTCTTCAGAATATTGAATATGACACAGGTATTCCTAAAAACAATCTTGCAAAATTAACCATGAATGAAATGGATATAATTTTAGAAAAAAAGATAAAACGTAAACTAGTGCATTCATATGAAAGAAAAAATTCTCCTATTATAGGCCGTGGATCTGTTTATTTATATCTAAAAAGATTCCTTAAAATGAATACTATTGACAAAAAATTATCTAAGATTTAATTGATATTTATATGATTTTAAAAAACAATTCCTACAACAAAAATATAATCAAACTATTCTGAGTTTGCGCTTCGTATAAAAAAACAAGTTTAAAAAAAGAAGAAATAATTGTATATACTATAAATCCAACGAAAAAAGTATTATCCTATAGATGTCCAATAAAGTTACATAAAACTGATTCTATTTTTACCTTTACAATAAATAATTTGTATTTGATAAAATAACGAATTCTACCACCCTGAAATATAAATAGTATAATAGCTTTTTTTACTTTATACTCTTTAGAGTCAGCTTTTAAGTGTTCTACATATTTTTCTAAAGTAGAATGACTATTAGTATCAATGAAATCCGTAATAAAAGCATTTTTTATTTTCTTAAACATAGTTGAGCTCCTTAATTAAATAGTTAGAAACTAGCAATCTCAAATAATTAATATAATTAAGAAAATAAGAGAAATAAAACAATAAAGAGACTAAATTAAGTGAAAAATAGAGAAATAAAACCACATATAACGATAGATTGAACTAGACAACAGATTCTTAGGTTAATTAATGAATTCTGATTTTGTATTTTTAGATGTTGGGATTTGTTGCTAGTTAATCTGAGATGTTAAAAATTAAATAGTTTAGGCTTATTACTCTTTTTATTCTTAGCTTTCACTTGCTTTTCTACACGTTTAACACTGTATATCCCTTTATATATAGACTTAGGATCTAAATTAGGTGTAAGTTCTATTATTTTTTTTTCCTCTATAAGTAGTACAAAAGATTTAAGACCAAATAATAATTTATTTATCTCAGCGGATTTCTCAGGAACTAGACTAGTTAAAAAAGTATACATTTCTTTATATTTCATGGCATGAGATTCGTCGGTTCTATTTATTTGATATTGACAAAAGCTCTTAGTTCTAGGATTAATAAATATATCGGTTATAGGTGTGTTTGTATCATTCATAATTATATAGTTAAATAAAGATATTAGTAGTTTTAGCTTGACTTATCAAAACATATATGATATACTTTAGGGAGATTATAAAATATTTGAATATAAGGAATGTAGAGTGAAAGAAGAAATTGAGAAAATGACTGAGGAAGTAGCTAAGAGTTTAAAGCCAGGTACACCTATCTTTGTAACTATTGAAGAAGATCTAATTGCAGGAATGGGATTGTTTCTAAGGTATGAGGAAAAAGAAAAAAGAGTTTATGTGATTGATGCTATGTTTAAGTCTGAAGATACAGATAATAAATGGATTGTAGATGATCAATATTTTGATTTGGATTATTGTATGACATTTAATGTAGAAGCGGTTGTTGAGAAAAGACTTTTAGATGTATTGAAAAGAGCATAAGGAGATAATTTGACTAAAATAAAAACAGGTGTATTTAAAAACAATGCAAAGATAATTAACACGGTTGTAGAAAAAGGAAACCCATATAAAGAGGCTATCTATTTAGACTTTGAGAATGGAATGGTATATGGGGGATATGAGGACTCAGTTTATAAAATGAGATTCCCGTTTACTTATGAAGGTGATAAACATGAAAGCTTTTTTATAGAAGCTAATACTTTTTTATCCGTATGTAATAAGTATGAAGAATTAGAATTAAATGATTTTAGATTTACTTGTGGAAAAGATAAATTTAAACTAGCTACTATAAAAAGAGAGTTTGATAGTGTAATAAACTTCGATAGTGTGAGTGGGAATAGATTTGATACAAAAGAGTTTACTCAGAAACTAAAAGAAAGCAGTCAGTATGCTAGTATGGAAAAAGAGCAACTTAAAGGTATCTTCCTGCAAGATCAATTGATGGTTGGATTTAATGGTGAACGCTTACTAATGACTAAATTAGAGGCTTCTACAAACGACTACATAGTACCACTAAACGTTATTAAGCTTATATTAGCAACTAGTAATAATGTAGATGTAGTATTGTTTAAAGATGAAACTAAAGTTAAGATTGTAATAGGTGATTGTGAATTATTGATTGCTAATAATAATGCCTTGAGTATACCTAATTTTAATACTCCACAAGTACAAAGTGTATTTAAACATAATAATTTTATTAAAATCAATGCTAAAGAATTTCATGATGGTGTAGAATTTATTCTATCTTTTGCTAGTAAGAACATGAATAATCGAGCTAAACTAATTATTAAAGAAAACGAATTAATACTAAAAAATGAAGAATCAGATTGTGATGTAGAAAAAGTACTTGAAATTACACAAGGTGATAGTGAACTAGTAGATAAAGAGTTTTGGTTAAATATGTCCGATGTAAATATAGCTTGTAATAGTATATCTAAAGATGAAAATGAAACACTTAAGCTTAGACTACCTATTGATAATAGTGGTAGCAATAAGGCTATATGTATCTCTTTAGATGAAGAAGTAAATGATAAGGGTGAAGAAATAGAATCAAATAAGGAAGCAGTGATTGTACTTATAAAAGTATAGTCACTCAAAGGAACATAAATGTTAATAAAAGATAGAGATAATAGATTATTGAAGTATCAAAAAGATCTGGTAAAGAAACTTGAAGGGTATGCTGATAGAGCTCCTGTAAAACTTTCAATTAGTTTAGTAGACTCTGTATGTGAAATAGAAGCATATGAATTAAATAAAGCATATAAGTTTACATTAGACTATGAAAAAGAAGTTAGAAGTGTGGTAAAAATGGTAAGAGATTGGTTCTTTGATAATGCATATCCTAAACTAACTAAACTAATTATTAAAGAAGCGCCTTTAACTTTAAAAGAAATAGAAGAGCTAATTGATACTGGAGTGTCTGCTGATCAAGCTGTATTAGTAAAAAGACATATTGAAAATGAAGTAAATTATGTTATAGAAAAACTTATCCTAAAGAAAAATCAAATAGTGGTGAGAGATATTACTAATAAGAGTTTAGACTTGTATGATATAGCAATGCCTGTAGTTGCTTTTTTAAATAAACTTAAGAAAATGGAAAGTGCTACAGATAGATATAAAATGTTTAATGATTATAAGAAATTAGTAAAAGAGAATCTAAAAGATATGTTAGGAGAGCCAATCAGTGAATATAGGTAACAGTAAAGAATATACTAAAAACCCAAATCGTGATACTAATCGAGAGTTCATAAAAGGACTCTATGAGGATTATGGATTAGAAATGAGTAGTAATAAAGAAGTATATGAACATTTTGACGATGCTATAAGTAATGGGTTAGTTCCAAGTGATAAAAATAGAAGTAGTTGGGAGGGGGAGTGCCGTAGAATACGCTTGTTAATGCTTAGAGAAGAAATCTATGTACCTATAGATGATGAAACAAGTGTAATTAAGCACAATATTAGCTTAGACAAAAAGAATCAACGGTTAATGGATTTAAATAGAGTACATAATAAAGAGAAAAGAGAAGATTATAGAGCTATAAATGCTTTAGAGGCTATGAATGAAAGTCTTATAGAGTTATTAGAAAAAAATAACCTTAAAGAGTTTACTAAAAAGCATAAGGTTGTTAATAATTCAGATAACTTTTGGGGAGTTTTCCACATGACCGACTTACATGGTAATGAAATGGTAAGGCTAGGTGGGGATAGTTTAACAAACTCTTATGATTTCACTGTGTTAAGTAAAAGAGCACATAAGATGGTGGTGAAGGCTAAAAAGCATTTTAAAGTAAATAATGTTAAAAATGTAGTAATAGCACTTGGGGGTGATTTATTAAATTCTTCGAGAAGGTTAGATGAATTAGTAAGTGCGTCAACGAATAGAATGTCAGCAGCATTACTAGTCGTATATATCCTTGAGCAAGTAATATTAGACTTAAACAAAGATTTCAATGTAGTTATCTCTTCGGTAATAGGGAATGAGTCAAGACTTCTTGATTTTGTTACACACTCACCTATGATAGCAAACGAAAATTTTGATTATTTAATAGATAATATGCTTAGAATAATATTTAAAGATGCAAAGGGTATATCTTTTGCTGAAGGTAATTATTTAGAAAAGGTAGTTAGCTTAGATGGGTTCAATTTACTTATGTTACATGGGGATAGATTGAAGCATAACTCTCTTGAAAAAGATATACACTCTAAAATAGCTAAGTATGCTCAGGTAGGTATAACCATACATCATGTAATATTTGGTCACCTACATAATGCTCTTTTATCTGATTACTATTCACGTGGGGGGAGCACTGTAGGCTCAAATAGTTATTCTGAGAATGCATTAAATTTAATAGGTAGAGCATCACAGAATATATATATTGTTGACTCTAAAAATAAATCCTTGGATGGTATAAAATTAGATTTAGAGAAATATGATGAATATGAAGGTTATGATATAAAAAAGGAATTAGAAAGGTATAATGCTAAAAGTACCGAAAAACTTTATAAGCATGAAACTGTATTTAAAATAGTAATTTAGTTATAGATCAAGATGAAATTAAAGAGTATCAGAAATGGTACTCTTTTTTAATTAGTAATATTAAGTACTTATCTTATATATATTATTTTAGCTTCTTAGAAATGTAACTATATAAGTAGCAAACAAGCTAGGAGTTTAAGAATGAGTGATTTAGTAGAAGTAGTTAGAAATGAAGTTTATGCAGACAGTAGAGTTATTGCATAAAAATTTGGTAAGAGACATAAGAATGTTTTAAAATCAATTGATAGTCTACTCAAAGAAGTAGTGGCTATAAATGTAGCCACTAAGGAATCAGTAGAAATACTAGAGAAAATAAGAGAATACAGAGGTCAGGACTTTAGATACTGCTTGTTAAATGAAAAAGCCTTTAATTTACTTATTATGGGGTTTAGTGGGGTTGGATCTTTACAGTATAAGAGTGAGTTTTATGATGCTTTTAAAAGAATGGAAAAATTTATAAAAGAAAATCATAATAATTCTGTATGGGTTACTGCTAGATCAGAAGGTAAATTATCTAGAAAAACAATGACGGATGCTACACAGCAATTAGTAAACTATGCAACCATGCAGGGGAGTAAGAATGCTGAGTTTTATTATAAGCATTTGACAATGATGGAATATAAATCTTTAGAATTTATTCAAAAAGCTAATGAAAATTTAGGTAATAATTTTAGAGATACTTTAGATATGTTACAATTAAATCAATTATTTATAGCTGAAAAGTTGGTAGAGACTACTATAACTAATTGTATATCCGATTCTACACACTATACCGAGATATATAAAGAATGTAAAAGAGTTGTAGAGGTTTATGCTGAGAGTACTAAAATGTTAAGGGCTATAGATTATAGGGAAGATAATAAACCTAAAATAAAGTAATAAGGTAAAAATAACTTGACAAATAGTACAGTATATGATATAAATAATGTAACCATGTTAAGTGGTGATAAATTAAAGGAGAGTAAACTTGAATAATATAAAAGTAAACTTATTGCATAGCACTCCTAAAGAAGTATTGCTTAATGCTGTTGGTAAGCCTTATAAAAATGAAAAAGTATCTATGAAATTAGCTCATAAAGTAGGTAAGGTTTTAAAGCATGAATCAACACTTGAGCATGTGAGTTTTAATTTTGAGATATTAGGAATTAGTAGAGGGTGCTTGCAAGAATTAGTTCGTCATAGATTAAGTAGTTTAACAGTAGAGTCATCAAGATTTACTTTAAAAAAAATAGTAGAAGAGAATAGTGAGATAGAAGATTATTTTACGATGCCTAAAACTATAATGTTTGAGGAAAGATTGGAGTATGAGAATTATTTAAAATACACATTGAAGCAATTGAGAAAAATGATTAATAATTATGGCACAAGCAATGATAAACTAAAATATTTTCTTCCTGAAGCTTTTAGAACTAATCTCACTTGGTCAACAAATCTTAGATCCCTTAATAATTTTTTAAGTTTAAGATTGGATGAAAAAGCACATTTTGAAATTAGACACTTAGCTAATTTAATTAGAGTAGAAGTAGAGAAAACGGATTATAAAGATTTTATAGGGGTTTAATTTATGTTTACAGAGCTGCCAAATAATAGTTTATTGAATTTACATGATATAATAGTAATACATACATGTGACCTTTTAGATAAGCATAATTATTCACTAAATGTACACACTACCTTTGGTCGAGTAGATTATGATTGTAAAGATGAGATTGAAGTGCTTAAATATTATAATTTGATATTACATGATTGTGATAAAGCAAGAGTTAGATTAATAGATTTTAATGGTAAAAAAGTTAATTTAAGACATGTAAAAAAGGTTTGTACTATTGTGAGCGAGTGTACTTTTATAATTGACTTGGTTCTTGATGGATCTCATATGTATGAAGAATTTAAGGACTTAGTTACATTAGGGTTAAGGAAAAAAGAATTAGATGAAATATTAATAGGGGGATAGACATTGTATAATTTAAGATTTAAACCTACAAAGTTTAGTGAAATGGTAGGTCAAGATAGTACACTAAAAGGATTAAAAAATAGAGCAAAGGATTTAAACTTTCCTAAATATGCTATGTTCAGAGGTGAGAGTGGTTCTGGGAAAACGGTATCAGCACATATAGTAGCTAAAACATTGAATTGTGTAGCACCCGTTTTAAATGATGAGGGCTATTATGATCCTTGTAACCAATGTGATAGTTGTAAAGATATTTTAGAAGGCAACTTCCATAGAGATATTATTAAAGTAAGTGGTGCAGATGTAAATAAAGAGGAAGCTATTAAATTAGGTAAAAGTCTAATGGTGTCCTCATTTACTTATAAGAATAAAATTCTAATAATCGAAGAAGCTCATTTAATAGCATCGGCTCAAGCGGTTAATGTATTCCTAGATATTTGTGATAGTATTATTTCTAATGTATATGTGTTTTTTGTAACATCAAAACCTGAGACATTTAAGAGTGATATGTTAAGAAGATTTCAAGCATTTAAGTTTGAGAAAGTTGTTTCAGCGGATGTACAAACCTATTTAGCGGATGTACTTGATAAACTAGATTTATTTGAAACACTATCTGATGAATTCATATTTAAAGGTTTACCATTAATAGCGGACATTAGTGATGGATCTCCAGGCCGAGCTATTAACCTTTTAGAAACTTGTATTTATAATGAGCTATATACAACTGAAGCAATTGAACATGAATTCAATACTATTTCTACAGAGAAAGAATTTGACATCATGGAAAAACTACTAGCTAAAGATAGTAGTGTGTTGACTCAATTACAAATGATTAACCTCGAGGACTTCTATAATAGATCAAGAACTATTTTAACGGATGCTTCTATTTATTCAATCACAAAAGAAGTAGTAGATGATTGGAAAGTACATAATGCCAAAAGATTAGATAAGTATGATAAATTAGATTTATTAAGATATTATGGTAGTGCATATAGTAAAGGGTACTTTGATAAAGCAGAGTTCCTTTATAGCATCGTGAGGTACTTTAAGGAAGGCGAAATTATAAATCAACTATACACCAATAATGAGGTAGAAACGCCGTCAGGGGTGCAGGAAACGCCTGTAACAAGGGTGCAACCTAGAGTAAGAACTAGAGTTAGGCAAAAGAAAGTTTAAGTAAATAAAGGGTTGTAGAAATATAGCCTTTTTTTTATTTGTTTAAATTAAATATAGGGTTACATGATTGGTTTTGACATTATTAGAATAGTGGTGGGAATAGTAATAATTGATAAGGGGGTGCATACTATGCAGATCCTCACAAAAGGCATTATAGACAATAAGTAAACATATTAGAAAAAGAAATAATTTAACTTGACAAAAGTATAAACTATTTAGTATAATGAGATATAAACAAATTAGGAGACAATAAATTATGGTACAACAAAAAGACAAAGAAGTATTGAGACAACTATCAACAGAGTTTATTTCATTAAAAAATGATGAAAAAGAACAAAAGAAAAGACTTAGTGAAAAGCTAAAACAAGATGCTACTTATCAAGAGTTAACTACTCAAAAGAAACAAATCATGGAGCAGTTAAAAGCACAAGAAGAGGAAGTGGCACAAGAAGAACTTGATGAAATTACAATCACTACTACAAACATTAAGATCATTAAAACAGACTTTGCTACTAAACTAGATGTAAAGCCTACGGTTGTAAGCGATATTCTAAAGTATAGAAAGCAAATACATGATAAACCATCAGAAGATTTGTTGGAAGCTGTCAGCACATGCTATGTTGAACTCTATAATTTAGATTAAACTATGTATTTTAATGATTATCCATTAGAGGATATTGTAAAATCATTACCATTAGAAAAGTTAGAAGATAAGGGTGACCACTATATATGTTGTTGCCCCTATCATTCTGATTCCCACCCTTCATACTCTATACAGAAAGAGGGTGAGTTTCGTGGACTAACTCGTTGTTGGAGCTGCAATACTGCAAAAAGTATATTTACTCTATATAAAGATTTAACAAATAACTCAATGTACAAAGACTTTAACCTTTATCATAATAAACTTAATTATGAATTTAAGAAAGAGGTTAAGGACTCGGTTAAAATACCTAAAGAGCAACAAGGTATATCTTTTATAGGTGAGCTTGTAGAACCCTATGCTAATGTAGAACTTATAGAGTATTTGAATTCAAGAGGTATAGGTAAAGAGTTTATAGATACATTTCAAATTAAATACGCTAGGAAAATATGTGTAAATGATAAAAGTGTATACACCGATAGATTTGTGATACCTTGTTTTAATGAGCATGGTGAATTAGTAAGCTTTGAAGCAAGAGCTTATAAAAAGAATTATTCAGGCAAAAAAACTTTATATCCAACAGGAAGTACAGTAGATCTTTTATTTAATTTTGATAACATAGATATAACTAAGCCTGTAGTTATTTGTGAGGGTATACTTGGTTTATCTTCGGTATATCAACATGTTACAACTAATGTAGTGAGTACTTTTGGTAAGCTGATAACTAAACATCAAAGGGATTTAATTAATAAATGCCCTCATGCTATATTGATTGCAGATAATGATGATAAGATAGTTAATGGTGAGCTAGTAGTTAAGGATAATTTAGATAGTGTTATGGAAGTATTCGATGATTTCTATGAATATGAATACAAAGTAGCTGAGATATTAGAATTAAATAGTGATCCAAATGATTTAAGTATTGACAAATTAAAAGAAATAGTAGATAATGCAAAGTATAGTACGGATTACTTGTTAGATAAGTATGAAATATTTAGTAAGAAAAAATTAGAATGGTAAGGAGACATATATGTCAGTTAAGTTATTAGGAAAAGCACAACACATCAAGAACATTATTGGGGATTTAAATTTAGAAAAGTCAAAGCATGAGTTAATTCATGATATACAAGAACGATTAAGTAATTCATTTATATTTGATTTTTTACCTGGATTCACTACATCGGATAAATTAGATGGACTCATTGGGGAGGTATGTACAAATACCATTACTAAAACTAGAGGTGAGTCAAAGAAAAGGTCATATGCTCAACTTCAACTGTACTTTGCTATTTTGAAGGATATACTCGTATCAATGGGTGAACTAGAAGAATGGGAATCCGTACCTGCCGAGGTTAATGAAGCTTTCTCTGATTATATTAAAAATAAGTTTGTACCTGTTAAAGAGTTACATATAGGTAAAATTACTATTAAAGAAAGAGCTAGTGTTGCGGATGCTTCGAGTCACAGTACCTATGAATTCACGGAGATACTTAATAATATAATGGATTATTTTTTAAATGATTATGTAGAGCATCCGGAGAACTATGTAAGAGAATTAAATTTTAGAATTAATTTAAAGGATTTATAAAACACTTAAGTAATTTTTTAGGAGGTCGATAATATAATTAGAAACAAACAAAGGGAGTCATATATGACAAAATTACAACAAGTAAAAGAAATTGAATTAGCTATGGGTTATGCAAAGGAAAAAGAGTTTTTGAATGAATGTTTTGAGGCTATTAAAAAAGATTACAATTATAGTGATATTTTAGCACAAAGTATATTAGAAAAAGCCTACTTACCTGTACACACTACATTAGAGTTTTTTACTCTACTTGATGACTATTGTAATAATATTAAATTAGTGATTGAGGGGTAATAAAATGATTGGAATATTAGTGATGATAGTTGTATTTATAGTGGCTTGTAACGTAACGGCAATAATAAGTTATAGAAAAGATAGGTTTGATGGTAAGTTATTTAAGTCATATACTCATTTATTTGAGGGTAGAAAATATGAGACATTTGATAATTTAAAGAAAGGGTTAATAAAATAAAAAGAGGGGTAAGTAATGAGCAATACTATGATATGTGCTTTTTTAGGTAATGGAATTGTAAGCTTTAGATTTAAAGATGGTGTTAATTATGCCACCAACAGTAAAAAAGGGAATTCATATAAAAGAATAGTTAAAGAAGATTGTAGTGGTCATAATTATATTAATTTTAATCATCAAAAATGGCGTGTTTGGGATTGTAGAGGTGAATTATAAGGGTGGTGAATAATGAAATGGATTTTAAAAATAATAGCAGTTATATTAATTATGCTATCTAGTTATTTTGCTATAAAAGTATTAGGAATACATCCTGTTGAGTATTGTGGATTATTTTTTTTAATATATTTTGGCATAATGTTTGCTGATATTTCACAAGATAAAGATTTTAAATAAGGAATTAAATAAAGAGGTAGTAATGGTACAGACTAAATTAAGGATATATAGAAGTGTAACCTCTAAGTTTTTTAAAGTACAGCAAAGATTTATGTTTAAGTGGTGTCTTATAGATGAGTTTATAAAACACTCTGATGCTGAGGAGTTAAGGAATTAAATAATGAGTAATAAAGAAATTAATGATTTAGTTAAGAAATGGCATGAGAGTAGTAGCACAAAAGAAATTCATGAATATTTAGGCATGACTCTTAAAGAATATAGTAAATGGGTGGAAACTAGAATAAATCCAAAAAAACAATACGTACTTGATAATTTTCATATAGCTTGTATAGAATTACGTGAAAGTATAGAAAAAATGACACCTAGAGAACAGTATGAAATGATGGAGAGAGTTGAGGCTAAATCGTATGAAGCATATAAAAAGCGTAAAGATAAAGAGCCTGATCTTACTATGAGTTATGAAAAATTTCATCAACCATTTACAATATGAAGGAATTAAACATTGAATAAAAAAGAATCTAAAAAAAGAATTAAACTAGCTAATATGTGTAAAGCTGCATGGACCATGAAAAAATCTAGGAAGTATATAAAAGAAGAACTGATACAAGGTAACACTTTTAACTTTCCCAATACTGATGTGGAGGGCTTTTGGGGTGAGGATTTAGAGGGTTGTTATATTATATTTAGAAGTACTGAATTATATAACCTTGAGGAATGGAGTGATAACTTTGATTTACACAAAAGACGTATAGGCAAAATTAAGTACCATAGAGGTGTTGCTGATAAATTAGATATAGAAGTAGTAGATTTCATCAAAAGGTTGTTAAAGGAGCTTAATAAGGCTAATAAACCTATCTATATAACAGGACACAGTTTAGGCGGCGTGCTTGCTAGATTAGTGGGATATTATGCCACAATAGATAATATAAAATATGATCACATCTATACTTTTGGAAGTTATGCAAGTGGCAATAGAAAATTTCATAAGCTTATGAGAGATAAAATAACTAATGTATTTGCTAGACATGATTTCGCTGTATGTTTTAATTGGTTTCTACATCTACTAGGCTATAGAGCAAAGCATGACTATATAGAAGATAATGGTAAGTGGTATCATTGGAATTATCATTTTATTAATGTATATATAGACTCATTAGAAAATAATTTAGATAAGTAGTTGACAAACTAGAATAAATGTAGTATAAATTAATTACGCAATGCGTTAAAACTTTAGTTATGTGAAATACTTAGGAGGTATAATATGTTGAAAAAATTGGTATATAAAGTAAATGCCATCTATCGCAAGTATTGGGATTTTCCAAGAAACTGGCA
>Ga0207997_1000975_pt1 | contig 14813 bp, 21 predicted proteins | sample AntAceMetag02UKN_FD_184777 | JGI IMG/M metagenome (GOLD analysis project Ga0207997, IMG submission 184777) | Saline lake microbial communities from Ace Lake, Antarctica - Antarctic Ace Lake Metagenome 02UKN (SPAdes) (version 2) | ecosystem: Environmental > Aquatic > Non-marine Saline and...
CCATTACCGCAGCTTGACCACCCTCGATAGCAAGGCCGGCTCTGGCAAATCCAGCGCGTTGAGTGCTGAATAAACTCATAGCACGTTCTCTAATCTGCTTAATACGCACTTTTGCCGATAACCTTGCAAGCCTTTTATCTAAATCGAGCATCTGAGTGTTAAAATTAGCTGTATCTCTGCCGCGTTTAGCGTTTATTAAGCCACTTGCAATTTGTCCTAAACCACTTACAATGCCTGCGTATGCTCCTACACCGCCACCTCCGCCTATATTAGTATTGCTTGCTGTATTTAAAGAACTTCGTGATGCCCCTGAAAATACTCCTTGAGTTCCCCACATTAGTTTACCTCCAATTCCGCTATAATCGACCTAACGTGCATAGCTAAAGGTTGTTCTTGTTCAACAATAATAGATTTTTCTCTATCCCATCCGCTAGTAAATGTAATACGTTTTATTCCACTGAATAAAGGCGGAGCTTCATCTGTATTCTGCGCTGACGTTCTGAATTTAATATCATCCATCTGCGCGTCAGTTCCGACTTTACATCCTAAACTTTTATATAAACTGATATTTACCTCTGATACACGTTTTATTTTACCTTGAGAGTTTGTTTTTCCCGGCGCACCTTCAAGGTCATTTGTCTTAATGCGGGCCGTATATCCAAGACCTATTGCTATTTGAGAATAAGAATCATTGAATTTAATAATGCCACTAGCGACTGTACTTGATGGATGCGCGCCACCATCAGCGCATACTTGTACTGTTTTACCTTCTAAATGATCTAATCCCGCTGATGAACTAAAACATACCCTAGCCTCGCCACCACTTGAGTATGCTGTATAAGCAGATCCGTCAACACTTGCCCCTTCAAGCGAAACAAGTTTAAAAGTACCTGATGCAACAGATGAAACAATATATTTCACATTATTAACTTCAGTCATTCCTACAACGCCACGTATTTTAACCTCATCTAAATTAGAGAAACCATGTGACACGCAAGTAACTTGCAAAGCAGTAGGAGAGGTTGATGTAACAATGTTAGTAATAGTCTTAGGGGAATCAGTTGCAAGCCCGCTATGAACAAAAAATTGATCTTCTTGATCTTCAAATTCGGGATCTACCATATACTCAATATATCTCTTTGTAGTCCCTCCGATAGTACGCTTAACAACAAACCATACCTCATCATAATCTGTCTTAGGGATTACTGATACACTTTCATAATCTCCGTCGGTAGAATGTAAAGTCCATGCCGCAACATTCTCATTAGTGTCAACTGTAAACACCGCAAGTTTACCATCGTCACGAACACACCATAACATATTATTAGGCGACTGCTGATAAGCCATATCAATAATACCACTATCAGTTATGTGCTCGCTCATTCTCGTAGCCATTTTAGATTGAAAACTGTCATTCTCAAGCGTGTAAGTATATTCTCTAAGAATACGACCATACTTTTGCCAATAAAATACAGAATCCCCGATCATCTGTGGCATGATATTAGGCTTAACTCCAAAACTTGATTTCTTTTTAGCTCTGCCTGTTGTCGGTGTCAACGCGATATTATTATTACCAGTCCCAAAAACAGTTACCCCTCCGGCTGTTCCTATTAAAATTTCACTTGCTGGATATATCCATTCAACACTTTCGTTTTTATTCGTATCAGCTTTTACAGTCATTGCATCTGTATCTTCTGTCCCGACTTCAAATGTATCATAAGCACCTGTAACAGACGGCCACGACGTTTGAGGCTCTGACTCTGTATATCCATAAATAAGTCTATTCTCGCTTATAGATACAGCTTTAGGATAACCACGATAGCCACTCCATGACGGCTCAGACCAATCCGTAGTCGCTGACGAACTAGGCAAAGTCCCACTATAAAGTACCGTTGCTGTTGCTACTGTTTTAAGTCCTGTTGCTGATACAGAAACGATTTGAGCATATCCATGAGAGCCTGTTATCGGACCGATAGCCCAAATAGAGCCGACGTGAGTTGCATCAAATAAAGACGCACCGGATGATGTTAGAACAACTGAGCCTGTTAATGCTGATGCTGTTATCGTCGTATCAGTAACATTTGATTTCATTAATGCCGGACGCGCCTCATCTGCTGCATAATTAATTTGTGATAACGCCCATGTGGCATTACCTAATCTTTTTAACTGTGTTTGTGGAATCGTATCGTGAGTGATATAAAGGATATCATTCTTCTGAGCAAATTGGAGTTCTCTTAATGTACTTGTCGCATAACTTGTCGCAATCTCATAAGCACTCGCGCCACTTAATATCTGTCCGTTATCTGTATAGAATCTCATATAGTTATTGCCAAGCTCAATTTGATATGCCTGATCGTCAGAGAATACAAAGTCTTTAAGTATTGTCACAGCGTCGGAGTCTTTGACTTCATTCATGAAATACGTTCCCGGTGCTTTTTTTGCACCACCATAAACCTCGACAACAACATTTCTAAGTTCCTGCGCAGATTGATAGTATTGAGTAAGCTCTGTTCTTCCATAAAGTCTGGGGCTTAACTCTCCGGCAACAAATGAATTTATGATTTGTGATGCGTTCATATTCGAGCGTTAATCCATTCATCAGTTTTAAACTCGTCAGGAGTTACCTCTTGACCATTCATTGATTTAGCGTAATTTAATTTAGCTGTAAACTCTTGCCACACAAATTCAATCATTTTTTTATCACCTGTAATAGCAAACCATGATTCAGCTTTAAGACGTGCTGCAAATGCTGATACAAAAGAAGAATCCCATGTGTCAGGATCGTTATTATAAAAAATGTATTCAATCTTTACGGCATCAGAGTCAGAGTATAATTTCTTTTCTTTGATCTTATGGTCATAATCATCTTCAACATCTGTCTTTAATAATTTAAGAAAATCAGGTGGTAAGGTAAACAGATAAGTAAAATCATCTGTAAGAACTGGTGACGCTGATAATCGAGAAAGGACTGCTTCTTTCTTAGCAAAACTCCATGGGTGAGAACGTAACATATCTTTAAGACAAATAGGCCACGCTATCGTCATTCTTCGTGCGTTTTCTGCATCTTCTGTCATTGCTTCAATTCTAACCGCGCCAGAACCCAACAGAGCCATATTTACAACTTCAACTTGACTAGGCATATTGCCCTCCTTAAAAAAAGAGGGGCGGTTAAACCCCTCTAGATTTACGCTTTAGAAACAAACGCAACAGCAACTTTAATCGTACCCGAAGCAGACGAAGCTCCCGACGTAGTAATAACTAAAGTTTGACCATCTCCGCTTGCAATTTCAAACCCTAAAGACGCGGCAACACCGTCGTCAGTAAAGTTTTTCTTATCAGCAGAAGAACAGTCAGCTTTTGCCATGAACTCATCAGCGTCCTCACTTGTACCAAACTCCAAATGATAATCACCTGATAACGTATCATGGTCAATAATCCAATCAACAATACGAGCTTCAGCCGGTAAATTCTGACCGAATAACTCGATTACTGACCCCGTTGCAAGTGAAGCAGCTTCATAAGACTCATAAATCCACCGCACTTTTCCGCTCATAACTTCAGGCTCAATCGTATTGATTTGAGCTGCTCTTTTAAGCGTTCGATTTACTCCATAAACAGTAGCCATAATCTGACCTCCTTATTAGTTAATTAAGTTTATTCAGAACACTGAACAAGTACAACCTTCTCTTCTTCAAGTCGTGTCGAACCATAAGACTGTCCGGCATATACCTGAGCCGAGAAATGCTTTGCAGCTAGAATATCAATAGAAGCAAGCAAATCCAACCAGATACCTAACGTAACACCAGTTTTATGGTATGCCGCACAATTACGTACTCCGGAAGAAAATTCAGGAAGGCGCTCTGTTTGAATAAAATTAAACCCAACAAGTGTGCCCGGGTTTCCGTTTACTAATGCTTTGATCTGTGCATAATCAGCGCTGGTTACTTCTTCAATCGCTAACAAGTCCTCAATCTGCTCTGCCGAGACAGCAAAAGAACGACCATCAGACATAACTTCTTTTTCGTCTAATTTCTTCTTAGATTCCCGGATTTTTGCCATATTCAATCCAACTGAACTATGAACAATAATTTGAGTGGATGGGACTGTGTTAGAGGTCGTACCAGCTTTGCCTGAATACGCTGTCGCCGAGAAAGCTGCGCAAACTTGCGTATCCTTAGCTCTCGCTAAAGCAAACGCGTTATTCTGCACAAGCTCACTCGTCGGATCTTTCAACATCTGAATTTTATCCATCTTATCAACTAGCGGTGCACGATAGTAATAAGTAGGAATAATTTTTCGACGATCATACTGCGGATCGTCATTAACAACTTCCTGATTACGAGCAGTTTTAACTCTCGCATCAGCAGATGCTAACTGATCTTGAAATGACTGCTCACCAGAACAATCTGTTTTGTTATGAACAGTTGGAGCGACCTTCACCATAGTTTGTTGGACTAAATGTTGAATATTGTCGCTATACTGATTTTTTAAAGCTTCTGTTACTGACGCCATTATAGCCTCCGATGTTAAATTAAACCAAATTTTAGCTTCGGTTATCCTTAAAGGGCCTTTGCTTCATACTACTTATTCAGGCCTCATCAGAGGTTATCTGCCTACAAACAATGCGTTCCGGGGAATTAACCTTGTCCAGTCTGCATTTTATAATAATCACTGAGCTTATCTGTCCAATACTGATGCTGTGGATCATTTGCATCATTCAACTCTTTAGATCGCTCAGATCTTATTTTATCAATTTCAAGTTTAGCAGCCTCAGGAGTCAATACCTTTCCTGTCATGCCAGTCTTGATTAATTGCTCTTCTGAAAACTCTTTACCTACATTCGCTAATAATTCAATAACAGCAGGATCATTGCCATACTTCTTGACAATCTCCTGAGCCGTTTCTCCACCGAATGACTCAATCATTGAATTTGCTAACTTAGCGTTATTATCATAAGCAAGTCCCCACTTCGTTCTTAACTCAAGGCTTGCGTTATCAAAATCTGCTTTTGTTTTTGCCTGTTGCGCGTCATTTCCTTTTGTAATAAGGTTTCCAAGCTCATTCATCATAAACTGATAATGAGAAGGTAACAATCCAGCTTCACGCGCTCTTGTCTTGAGTGCTGACTCAAGCTCAGGTGCAATAGCCATTCCTTCAGGCAATTTAAAATCTGCTCCTGTCTGGTAATCTTTAGAGTCAGACGGTGCGCCTAACTGCGTCATAACACGATTAAGCTCGCCTGCTTCAAAGTTACCATTAGTGTCCTTTTTCGGCATAGCGATCTTCTCATGTCCGACTAGCTTCTCAAGGTCGCTGTAACTTGAGATTACGTCACCCGAGGACTTCCATCCTTTTACGTCAATGACAGCTTTATGCTCCGGTGACATGGTTGCTGTCCAGTCTGCTGAACCGCCCTTATCTCCACCTTTGTCACCATCTCCATCTCCATCACCATCACCATCTGCCATACCCCTATTATTCCTCAATAATCTAAACATTTGATTCTCCTTTGGACTCTCGTTATCCCTTTGGGACGCGAGTTACCCATTTTTTAATTGAACTTATTAATCTATCTATAAAAGGCGTTTCAATTGTTACTTCTGCCCTCGGAATAAAATTCGGTTTATTAACATCACGATAAGGAACAGGAACAGGATTATGTTTCTTTCTCCATCGACTACGACCATTTGCTTTCTCTGCGAATCCCATATTACTCCTTTATCAATTCAGCTACAATATCTGAAATATCTCTATTTAATAAACGTACAATATTAGCATAAATACTGCGCCTACCCTCATTAAACGCCATCTTATGAGGCATATCATCATACGTTGTGACCGTATCAAAACATCGTGACGCTAAGTCTTTAAGTACTAACTCGCCATCAACTGTATTAAATACTCTCATGTAAAGCTGTTGGCGTTCTGATAGCTGACGTTGTATTTCCTGCTTCTGTACTTTTTCTTCTTTTGTAAAGTTATTGAACATTACCAGCCTCCGCTAATGTTTTATCGGTTTCCGCTCCGGTCTTTGCAGCTTCCGCACCTTCACCTATCATCTGAATTTGAGCCTGTGCCTCCTGCTGTTGAGCGCGACCATCACGCATTTCCTCAACCTCCGCATCATCACGAATAACTTTAGGTGCAATGTTTGTCATTTCAGCTACATAATCAGTCGCCTCATCAAGATTTAACTTGTCCAACACTTCAGGAAATTGCCCTGACGCTAATTGCAACTCTGCGAATTGTCCTATAACAGCCATTGCATCGCCTAAATTCTGTAACTCTAAATGCTTCTGAGCACGTGCTAACGGCGATACATACTCAATCACATACTCTTGTCCTATTAATTCTGGTGGCAACGGAGGTAGCTTATTATTTTTGGCAGCGATGGCGTAAACACGCTCAATGAAAGGACTGAGCTTTTCGCGCATAATATTGCCGACAGCTGAACCTAACATTTGCATACGCTGATTATTAGCAATGCTTACCTCTGTTGCCGTTCTATTTCCAACTTGGGGGGAGGAAAGAAACAAATCATTATAAAATGTCTGTTGAATTGTAGTCTTTTTATATTCTAAATAATCAACTCCTATCTGAGTACGTGCACCCATATTAATAGGAGTGATATGTTCATTTGGAAATCCGACGTTCCTAATATTCCTGCCTCTCGGGTTGAAATTATAAGGACGCAAAAACGCCTCATCCGGTATCTCGACCGGCGGTGCGATCTCAAGCTGTGCGCCAATAGCTGTTGTGTACTCAATTTGATTAAGCATTTGAACATCAGGCAATACGTTCATCATAGGAGAATACCCATAAGGTGAGTTTTTAGCAACTGCGAAACGTGACACGAAGAAAGGAAACTCTCTGAATCCACCTTCACGAACAATTTTCTTCTCATCACGTTCAATCCAAATGGCAGCGTATGGCATATTCTTAGATGTTTTCTTTGATTGGTCATAGACAGCGCGGGGGAGCACACAGAATAAAAACTTAAACTTCTTCTTAAAATCGATCTTAATAAATGACTCTAAAACTTTATCACTTAACTTATCTTTACCAAACTTCTCAACTGCTTGTGATGCGTCAAACTCATACTCAATGTATGCTGTTTTAACACGACGCGCTGAGTCCTCCATAATAATAACATTCTCAATATTCATATCATGTAATCGAATATCATCAGTCGGATCATCCTCGCCATAGAGAATGTCAGTGCCGATCGAGCCAAGTGTCAAATACCCTTCAACATCTTCCTGATAAAAATTTGATGAGTTTATCATTGCGTAGAGAACGTCCTCAGTATCTCTTAAATATTTAAGAACAGCTTGACTTGTCATATAATTACGGTTTTTAATTGCTATTGTCATCCAGCGTGTTTGAGGACTTGACATATAAGCCTGCATACCAGCGGCGAAATACGCATTTGAAAGTATCGCGGTTGAATCATAAATGTCTGTTGGTATTCTATTACCTACACTCTTAATGCGAGTGATGTAGGCTTTACGCGGAAGTGAATAATACATTAAATCTTGAAAGTATTGATCTAATACAGCACGACCCTCTTTCTCAGTATCGTAAATCCTTATATGTTTCTCTGCTTCGGTCTCCGGCATCTTATCCTCCTAAGAGTGATGTTCTTCCGGTTACCGCTTCGTCTTGCGCACCTAATGGTGATGTTAGAATCGACCGAGTTTGTGATAATCTAAATTTCTTGAGTTTGGTTTGTGCTGCTTTGGCGGCTTGACTTGCTGCTAATGCGGCTTTCTTTTCTGCTAATGCAATACCTTCTGCGCGTGCTGCGAGTGCTGACTTTTGTGATTTGCGTTCTTGATGGGCTTGGGATAATGATGTGCCGACTGTTGCTGCACCGATTAAAAGTACTCCAATCGTTAAAGGATCATAACATGGACTAGAGAATGGATATGTGTTTCTAACTATTGGGATGTGTATCATAACAACCTCCATAAAATCGTTTGTGCTTTCTATTCCAAAAAGATACTGTTTTATATCTTGACCTTAAACTCTTTAAACCTTTAAAAATATCTTTTGTTCCTTCTGTCCTGCATATTAATAATGTAATTACACAATTATCACCCTTAGCGTTTATACATTCTTGAGCAAACTTTCCATCGAGATGAAAGTTTGTGTCTTTACTCACCCTCTCTGCTTGTTCATCCGTAAGTTCAAAGAACGCTGCCATCGAGTCATTAATTGATAGCCAGTTCACTAATTAAAACCTCCACTTATTAATATAGTAACAAAACCGCACATTTTCAAGCTAAAACTCACTTATTTAAAATTAAGCGGATTACTCTGCTTAACCTCTTCCAAAGGTGACAACACATCAGCACGTGCTTTGACAGGAGGATTAGCCACTTGTATCTGCATTGAAAGCGCGTCAATAAGATCGACAAACAATGATTTAAACCCATCTTGCGTTACACCATTTAACTCTGTTTCCATTTCAGCTAACCAAGGTGCTTCATCAGGAAAGTATATCGTATGCGCTTTAAAGATAGGTGACAGCATCTTAACACGTTCAAGTTTATTGCCGACCTTCGCGTGTTCAACTTCCTTGATATCAAAAAAGATATTACGTCGTTGCATTTCCTTATAGATAAACGGCTCAAGTATCTGTTTAAAATGTCCCTTCTCAATGCACATTGGTATTCGTCGCCTACCACCGAGAAATGGTGTCCATTGTGTTACAACCTCAAACATCTTATCAATAAACTCATCGGCTTTCCAACGACCGAAAGGCACATCAACAATTATCCAACGATTATCTTTTGTTACACAGTTGACAACCATTGCACGATAACACGCTGTCTTGTCAGGTGACGATGCCGGGTCAACTGTTACGAATATATTACAATCGCTGATTATAGTTTCCATATACACCGGAGCATAACGGATAATATCTAACAAATCAAATATACGCGTCTCAGGGCTTGTCGCCTCACACATACGCTCACGCATCCATACATCTATCTGACCAAGATCACGAAAGGCCTTCTTCTCTTTCTCAATCATTTTAATATCATACTTCTCAGGCCACGACGACTCACCATTCGCATTAAGTATTGCAACCTTCCTTGTTCTGAAGTTAAGCGTCTCGGCATTAGCAATAACACGCTCAACAATACACTTCTCGCCTAGGTTATTACCGATAAGAAAGATGCGCGAGTATTGACCTAGAAACTTAACGTCAGACAAGAACCATTTCCAATCATTATCCAACACCGTATCACTCTTTGAGTCCTCAGTATCTTGAGGGTCGTCAATCAATACGATCTTAGGTCGTCTGTCTACATTAGCCAACCCACGAATTGATGAGCCTTTACCATAAACCTCAAAGCGTACATTGAATACTTTATCGTGTTTGTCCCTTACATCGACGCTAAACACTGACGCTGACTTCTGTCTTACTTCGACTAGGTTAGAGTTAAGAGCAGGATTTGTAAGATATTCATTCTCAATTTCAAGTAGTTTAGCACTCGCAAGATCTTTGTTTTGTTTGATGATAACAATGTAATCACGTTTCTTGGAAGGGAAGCGCAGAGCGTAAAGCGGGAAGGCCCTGAGTACTATTTGTCCTTTGGCGCTCTCACGAAAACCTTCAACACCGAAGTTGTCCATTTTTTCAAGTAATATATCAGACCAATCATAATGAAAATCAGCCGGTGCTACGTTATCGTCACTATTAATAAGCATGATATGACGAAACGCGACTAAGTTCTTTGACGACGCTTTGATACGTTCACATAAATCTTGTTCTAGGCTTTGCTCCACGACGTTCTATTCCTTAAATAAGGTAAGCCAGCCTTAAACATTTTAGTCCAATGTATCTTTTCACGCGCCATGATCTCACGTGTCCTGTTAAAATAACCATTCTCGTCGGCGATCAGTGCATATATGATACGTTCAAGTTCCCATTTATCGAGTTTTGATTTAAACTCATACTCAGTCCAAAGTTTAATACCCTCATCGAGAGTAGCAAACTCAAAGTTTTTCATTGATGGTTTATCGAATATAGAACGCAAGGAAAGCGCATGGAGTGTTTCTAAAGAGATATTGGGTTGTAATACTGTACTATTCTGAGTTATCAACGACTCTCTCCGGTATTGATTTCTTTGCCATTTGTTCGAAGAAGTTTAGGTTTAAATTAATGTCAGCACGTTCTTTATCAACAAATAGTTTTAAATGCTTGCCGAGAAGCTCTTGCGCCTTTAACGCGCCACCTGCTTTAAACTCCCACACTCCTACATATTCTTTTTTATCATTATCCCATTCTTCTTTCTGCTCCCATTCTTTTCCATTTCTTACCATAACAGGAATACGCTGCATACAACGATTACCAATTTCAATTATATTATTTAATATGTATTCTGCGGTAAGTTCAAGCTTGTTAGATCGCTTTTCCATCAATCTTTGGAGTTCTTCATGAATGTAAGGTTTTGCGAGGTTTTCTGCTCCAATAGCTGCTGCGGTATGCTCACTATAACCAGCACGAATGGCTGCTTGAGTAGCATTTAAATCAATCATATACTCTTTACAAAACATCGCTTGCTTATCAGTCAGCTTTTGTTCACTTTCTGAACCCATATGTTAATTTTACACAACATTTGAGCGTGTGTCAACCGAATAATAAATATTCTCCAACCAATCAGGACATCGCAATCGTTTTAAATTAATACATTTCGGTGTTTCAATGTTTAAAAAAGGAAACATATTGTGAACACCGGCGACCTTTTCCTCCATACCTCTGCCGAAAAGAATTTTTGTAGGATTATAGAAAGTGCCGTTTAGCATTTCATTTCCTTTAGGGCTTTGCGTATACTATCCTTATCAACCCACCATCTATTAAAATAAAATAAAGATTTAGAATCTTGAAAAACAATCTTGTTTATTTTATCTAGGGATACCCTTCCCGTTAAGGCATCTTGTGTAAAATAAATATCATCTGGTTTGTCTGCCTTGCTCCACCATTTTTCTCTTTCTTCTTCAAGGATTGCACACTTCTCTTTCCAATATTCTGTTACACCTATCTCCTCTGGCTTCTTTTGAAAGTGTTCTTTGGCGATTTTTGCACTTCTTCTTGCTGTTTCTTTCTGCACTTCTTTATCTTCTGAATTGTAAAATCTCAAAAATCCCGATTTTAAATGATTATAAAACTTCTCCTCAAGTGTTTCCTCTTTTGGCTCAACACAACAATGCTTATCTATCCATTCATCAGTTAATTTTTTCATTGGTTCTGTAATACTTGGCTCATCCTTGTTACATATGTCACTTTCTTGGTCCAATGGTTCAAGTTCTATGATGTCAATACTTCTTATGTCCCCCTCATCATGGATACTATAATCTCTATATTTTACTGATTTTATCCTATATTTCCCCATTTTAATCCTCACTTTCCTTCTTGAGTCGTTGTTGGAGTTCATCAATTCTTTTATCAACATATTCTGTAATTTTTGCAAATCTAAAAATAAGACTTAACTTGAACAACTCTCTTTGAACTTCTTCCAATACTTTTTTATTATGCCATTTGAGGATTGCTTCTTCTAATTTTTTCCAATAATCTTTTCTATGCGCTTCATTCATTTCATACCACATTGGTAATGTTTGAATAATCTCTCTCAACTCTTTATCCATTATTCCCCCTTTGCTTCACCGTTGAGTGTGGTTAGTCTGCACAAAAACAATGTTGATCTAACGCAAAATCAAACTTGTCTTGCTTGCAATCCATTTTAGATTGCCATTTTTTTATTTGTTCTGTAAGACGTAAATCTCTAATAAAAAAATACTCTTTACCTTTGTATTTTGTTCTTGCATTGTCCTCTAACGATTGTGCTTTATCAAACATTTCTCTATGGTTTGTATATAAATTAAGCCATTGGGATTTTCTTTGGTAAGGACAAAACCAGCACCCCGTCTTTTGCGGTTCTGGCAAACCCGCCTGTTCTGCTAATTGAGAACACTTTTCCCTGTTAATTTCATGCTTTATAAGAGGGTAATATGTGTCGTGAGCATATCTGGCTTTTGCTCTATGCTGTTCGTCAAACCCAATACCTAATACCAACATGGTTTCACAATCAAGGGATTCCCTAAATTTTTTTATTGGCTTGCTTTTATATTCCATAGTACACCAACGATTTACTCTACTCGGCATAACAGTGTTCTCGAAACAATAATCCATTAATCCTTTATTCTGGCACCTTCCAGAATAAAATTCTTGATTCCTGCGCGGGCTTAACACTTTACAAACCCATCCTTCTTCTGACATTGGGTGAAAACATTTTGATGTCTGTTCATAAAAATGCGGATATTCCGCTCCTGTATCAGCAGATATGATATAGCTGTTTTCTTTAGTAAATTCTGGCAACATCCCAAGTTTAATCATGGCTATTATTCCAGTTGAATTGACACCGCCACCCCAAGAGATTATATATTTCTTTTTCATCCCTTCCCCCTTTGCTTCACCGTTTTTTATTAATTGTGATTTCTTTGTTCTTCTTCTAGCATATTTTTTCCCCATCATCCCTTGCTCCTTTTAATTGTTTTTTCTTCACTCCAGTTCAGTTCTTTTGCGATTGATTCGATGTCATCCCATACTCCCAAATCATCATTATCTTCTGGATTTCCTTTCTTCCAAAGAAAATACATCTTTTTCAACCCACCCAACAACTCCTCATAATAGGCTTCTGATTCTTCGATTGCTTGGTTGTAGCCCTTAGCTCCCTCTATATCTCCAACATATTTGATACAATCATTAAGGTCGAGGTTATCATAACTCATTACTTCTTTCTTCTCAGGTCGTTTCATCTTATCTCCTTATTCACAGTTTTCATCCCCTCGAAATTCATTGATGTCCTCATTGCAACAAATTCTTTTTTGCCATAAAAATCCTCTGCGACAACATACTCCGCCATCCCCGCAAGTTGCCATATCAATCAATCCAGCACATCCCGAAAACATCATACATAAAATTATCAAGGCTAAAATTCTTTTCATATTCCCCTCCTAACCAAAGTTTCAATAATTATTGATAAATTAAGATTCTCCATCATTCCACAAACCTAGCATCACATTTCACACACCCTTCTTTACAGCAAATTTTATCTTCTATTTCATCCCACCTCTTTAATTTTACATGCAATAAATAATGCTTGATTTAATCCTTTTATAAAAGACTTCTTATTGATCCCACTAATTTCTTCTGTTTCTTCATGCCATTTAATTTCTTGCTTTAATAACTTAATAAAATCTTTCATCAATGTTCCTCCTCTTTTGCAATTAATTTTAAAATACACCAAACACTTCCGTCTGTATTGTGAATTATTACTTCTGAACCAACGTCACAATTTCTTATAGCTTGAATAACTGCTTTTCCTTTATTCATCATCCCCTCCTAGTTAATCCCTTGCGGTTTAAAACCCAACATCTCCCCCTTGATGGTTTGGTTAGCATTTCTTACACAAAACAGTTGCCTTCATTTTAGTAATTTTCATTTCTTTACCAATTTTATTTTTCTTCTTGTGAAGCGGTTGAGTTATTTTACATGAATCGCAATAATCATCTTTTGGAGTATCAATCCAACAAGGATTTCCTATATCACTGTCTACGCCATCACAGATATGCTTATCATAAGCCTCAGCAAAAATTTTCTTAGCTTCTTTGCTTTCTTTTTTCAACTTAATATATTTTATATTTAAGTCCGCAATTATAATTTTTTTGCCAGCCCATTTATCAGCATATTCAATCATTTCATCGGGACCCATATCCTCTAACCATTCGTTAAAGTTATCTGGCATTTCATCATCAAGTCCTTGATATTGTGCTGCGTGTTTGTCTTGTAGGTATTCTTCAAATTTCATTTCCCTTCTCCTCTCATTTACCTTGATGGTTTGGTTAGTCTAAAATAATTGTTCTTGTGTATCATTTGATGCCTTGTATTCTGGATCAATGCCAAAAGTTACAAGCTGATTATGTTTTCTACACTTTGATCTGAATATTTTGATTTGTTCTTTTGTCCAATAAACAGGCTGAACATTTGGCGATAATTGATTATCAAACCAACAATCCGATGCTTGACAACGCCACACTTTAAGTAAATCAAGTTTCCGCATATTTACATCAAATGACGTTTTCCAATTACAAACCATAAAAACCATTACATCATCTGCTTGTTTATACCCTGCCTTTCTTAGCATTTCTATTGCAGACTTAACTCTTTTCTGATGAGCAAACCCAAAATCCCAAGCAAGTCTTATTTTGCCAAATCTATTTCTGTGTAATGCGTCTGCTAATTCTTGTGTCAAAAATCGCCAATCAATACCGCAAATCAATGAATAATAAACAACCTTATTGTTTACTTTCTGCGATCCTAAATGCTCTATAATTGACACCGCTTCCGACTTGCATAGCAAATTCATATCCATAACCTTAACATCATTTCGGATAATCTCTGGAATATCAAAAACCTTAATTTCTTTCGGCTCATAGCAATAAGGGCAGTTATTAGGGCAACCTTCCGTGATCCTGATATGTTGCTCTTTTTCATCTGACTTGTTATATGATCCGAGTGAATATTTAATTTTATTGCCCACAATCATCCCCGATATTAGATATTGCAAATAATATCAAAATGCCAAGACACGCCAACAATGTAAAAATAAGTGATCCCATCCCTTCTCCTTTCATTTACCTTGATGGTTTGGTTAGTCTAATTTCTCCCTTTCATCCTGAAAAAGAGCAACAATGTCTTCGTCTTTCAAATAGTGCAGTTTTTCAGGTATATCGTATAAATA
>Ga0207997_1000977_pt1 | contig 14805 bp, 13 predicted proteins | sample AntAceMetag02UKN_FD_184777 | JGI IMG/M metagenome (GOLD analysis project Ga0207997, IMG submission 184777) | Saline lake microbial communities from Ace Lake, Antarctica - Antarctic Ace Lake Metagenome 02UKN (SPAdes) (version 2) | ecosystem: Environmental > Aquatic > Non-marine Saline and...
TAAAGATGAATCTAAATTTATTCCTCCGATTCATCAAGGAGTAATTAAATTAATTAAAACAAGTAAAAAATCATTAAAAAATAAAAAGGTATTGATTTTAGGGAAAAACCCTTTTTTTATTAAAGGGCTAGAATCTCTTTTAAAAAAACTTGGATTGAAACCAAAAACAATTTATATCAAAAACAACTTGCCTAGAAAAGAAATACAAAAATCAGATGTTTTAATTACAATTCTTGGTAAACCCCATATTATTAAGCCAGCGATGATTAAAAAAAATGCTATTCTTATTGATGTGGGATATTCTAGAATTAAAGGGAAATCATATGGAGATATTGATCCTTTGGTTAAAAATAAAACTTCTTATGCTTCTTTGGTTCCTGGAGGTGTTGGCCCTTTAACAGTGATTTATTTACTTAAAAACGTTTATTTAGCTGCTAAAGGCTTTACAAATAAGTGAAAAATGATAAAATAATTTAATTACTATAAGAACCTGCTTTGCAGAACCTTGAAATTAAATTCTATTATATATAAATTAATGTAATTCAATTATAAACTTTAAATATGACAAATTTACTAAGTATTATTCAAATGGCTATCTCTGTTCTTTTGGTTATTTGTATTCTTTTACAGCAAAGAGGAAGTGGATTAGGCGGTCTTCTTGGCGGAGGTGGTGAAGGATATCACACCAAAAGAGGATTAGAAAAAACTATTTTTGCTGCCACAATTATACTCGCCTTTATTTTTCTTGTTTTAGGTTTAGTCCGCTTGATTATTTTTCAATAATTTACAGTTATGTTACCATTATTTAAAAAATGGTTTAAACAATATAAATTGCGACCCAAAAAAGAAAAACAAAATAAGAGAAGAAAACTTCCTAGTATCAAACAAATAAAATATCTTAACCAGCTTCTTTCTTCTCAAGAAAAAAAAATAATTACCACCCTTATAATAATTATTTTTATCTGTTTGATTTTCTTAGGAGGTCGTCTTTATTTTGCTAATTCAAAAATAATTCCTAAATTTGGTGGAGAATATATAGAAGGATTAGTTGGCAATCCAAAATTCATCAATCCCCTTTTAGCCGTTGATGATCTTGACCTTAGTTTAAATCATTTAATCTTTTCTGGTCTTTTAAAATATGATAACAACTTTAATCTTATCCCTGATTTAGTTGAAGAATTTTCTCTAGAATCTAATCAACAAAAACAAGTATTTTGTTTAAAAGAAAATATTTATTGGCATGATGGGGAAAAATTAGAAATTGATGATGTTCTTTTCACTTTTTCTCTAATTCAAAATAATGGGTTTAAAAACCCTCTTTTAGAGAGAATTAAAAATATTCAGATTAATAAAATTGATGAAAAATGCTTAGAAATTAGTTTGGAAAAACCATCTTCTAGTTTTTGGTCTGCCCTAACCTTGGGAATTATTCCAAAACATATTTGGCAAGACCTTGATCAAGAACAAATCGTTCAATCTGAATACAATTTAAAACCAATTGGCAGTGGACCTTTTAAATTTATGTCCTTGGGTAAAGACGAATCCGGTCAAATCAGATTTTATAGCCTGGAAGCAAATAAAGATTACTATAATTCTGGTCCATTGATTAAACAAATCAATTTTCATTTTTATGATGATTTTACCCAAGCAACTCAAGGTTTAAAATTGGGCGAAATAAATGGTTTAATTTGTTCACCAAAACAAATTCAAAACAAGCTGTTTGAAATTAAAAACTTAAAAAAATATCAACTTAATTTCCCTTATTACACTGGAATTTTCTTCAACCTTCGTTTGCCAAAAGAAGAAGAAAAAACCAATTTTTTAAGAGAAAAAGCAGTTAGACAGGTTTTAGCTCATTTAACGCCTAAACAAGACATTTTTATTCAAATCCTTAATGAACAAGGACTAATTATTAATAGTCCTATTCTTCCCTATTCAATTTTTTTTAACCCAGATATTAAAAAATATGATTATGATCCAGCCGCTGCTATAGAAGTTTTTGCTAAAGCTGGTTGGAAAAAAAATACAGCAGGTTTTTATGAAAAAAATAAAGAGGTTTTAGAAATAAGTTTAACCACGGTTGATCAAAAAGATTTTATTGAAGTCGCTCATTTAATTCAAAAATCTTGGCAAAGCATTGGTTTAAGAATAAAATTAATCATCATTCCTCCTGAACAAATTAAAGAAATTATTAAAAATCGCAGTTTTCAAGCCTTTCTTTATGGAGTGTTAGAAAACTTTAATCTTGATCCTTATCCGCTTTGGCACTCTTCTCAAAGTAATTCTCCAGGACTTAACTTAACTGGGTTTAGTTATCGACGAAGTGATGAACTTTTAGAAAAAGCTACCTTAACTCAAGACCTTGAAAAAAAGAAAGAATATTACAAGGAATTCCAAAAAATAATTGCTGATAATATTCCTGCCATTTTTCTTTATAATACAAGTTATAGCTATTTGGTTGATCAAAAAATAAAAGGCATTCAAGTTGATCAAATTGCCCACCCTTCTGACCGTTTTATTGATATTGAAAACTGGTATATTAAAACAAAAAGGAAATTAAAATAAAAATATAATAAAAAGGTTGAATTGTTACTAGATACAATAAATACAAATAAGCCGCGGTGGCGGAATTTGGTATACGCGCATGGTCCAGAACCATGTGGGTGCAAGCCCTTGAGAGTTCAAATCTCTCCCGCGGCATTATAAAAAAAGTTAATTAAAATATTTAATATTATGCGTTTAAAAAACAAAGTTGCAATTATTACTGGTGCTGGTTCTGGTATTGGCCAAGGCATTGCTTTTGCTTTTATAAAAGAAGGCGCGAAAGTGGTAGTGGCTGATTGGTCAGAAAAAAGCGGAGAAGAAACAGTAGAACAAATTCATAAAAAAGGAGGAGAAGCAGTTTTTATTAAAACAGATGTTAGTAAAGCTGAAAATATTGATGAAATGGCAAAAATCTGCTTGGATAAATTTGGCCGAATTGACATACTTGTTAATAACGCCGGTATTCTTAAATCTTCTGCTCTTCATAAAACATCTGAACAAGATTGGGATGCAGTTTTAAACATTAACCTTAAAAGTGTTTTTTTAGGCTGTAAAAAAGTAATTCCTGAAATGCTCAAACAAGGTAGTGGTAAGATTATAAATATTACTTCAATTGCTGGTTTAGTGGGATTTGATAAACTCGGCTCATACTGCGCATCAAAAGGCGGCATTATTGCTTTAACTCGGGAAATGGTTTTAGAGTACGCTCCAAAAAAAATTAATGTCAACTGTATTGCCCCGGGTGTAATTAAAACATCCATGACTAAAGGTATGCTGGATGACCCGGCCACAAAACAATTTTTAGAAAGTTCTACTCTTTATCCTCGCTTGGGCGAACCAAAAGATATTGCCATGGCCGCAGTTTACCTGGCCTCTAATGAATCTGATTTTGTTAATGGTGAAGTTTTAGTTGTTGATGGGGGTTGGATAGCTAAATAATTATTTTCTCTAGATATAAATATGAAATATTTAATTTTCGGCAACGGTTATTTAGGAAACTTATTTAACCAATCTTTAAAAAGTTCAATTATAAGCTCTGTTTATATTGAATCTGAACAAGATGTTTTACAAGAGATTAAAAAACATCAACCTGATTGGATTCTTAATTGTGCTGGGGCGACTGGCCGACCCAATATTGATTGGTGCGAAGACAATAAACAAAAAACTTTTAAATCCAATGTTTTAATTCCCTTAATGATAGCTAAAGCTTGTTTAAAGAGAAATGTAAGAATGCTTCATCTTGGTTCAGGCTGTGTCTATCTTGGTGACAATAAAGGCAAAGGCTGGTCAGAAGATGATCCACCTAATTTTGGGGGCAGTTTTTATTCAAAAACAAAAGCTTTAAGCGAAGACATGCTTAAAGACTATAATGTTCTTCAATTAAGATTAAGAATGCCTATTGACAATGATTTAAACAGTCCACGTAATTTTATTAAAAAAATATTAAACTATAAAAAAGTCATTAATATTAAAAATTCTATGACTATTGTTGATGACCTTTTGAAAACAGCCGAATATTTAATGAAAAAAAATAAAGCTGGAATCTATAATGTTGTTAATCCCGGACCAATGAGCCATAAACAAATTCTTGATTTATATAAAAAAATAATTGATCCTAAATTCAAATACACAATTATCTCTTTAAAAGAACTATATAAAACAGTTAAAGCAGAAAGGAGTAACTGTGTTTTAAATAATAAAAAATTAGAAAAAGAAATAAAACTACCAAGTTTAAAAAATCAAATTATTAAAATATTTAAGAATTACAAAAACCAAACCTAGTTAGAACCTTGATTTTCAATAAAAAAGTCTTTTTAAAAAGACTTTTTTGTTATCCTAATTTAATTAATTTTTTACTTATTCGTAGAAGGCCATTGGTAATGAAAGGAAAAATAAGTCCCCTGACCTTCTTCAAAACTAAGGGCCACTTTAATTATTTCATTTTTTATCTCATCTTTAGTTTTAAAATCTAAAACCCGATATTTATTATCCACTTTTTCATTTTCAAGTTTAAATCCTTGTTTAAGAAAGCTTTTTTTCAACAATCTGCTTATCTTTTTTGATAAATCAACATCTTTAATCGTTTCATTAATATAGTTTGCCTGATAAGAATTTTCTCCTCGATTTTCTGAAATTAACCTTATTTCAGAAAGATTGGCTAAAATAATAGTTTTTTGCCCATTAATTACTCCTATCTGAGCGATTTTTTTATTACTAAACACGCCCCAACCAGCTAAACCAATTAGAATAATTATAAAAAGGATAATAATTGTCTTTTTATTCAACATAAACCTTCTTTTTAACCCTATATTTAGAATAGCATAAAATAAAGGATTGGCAAGATTTATCCACCTTGCTATTTAGTAATAAAATGATACAATTAAAATATGAACCCCGTTAGAAGTCTGCTAGAAAATCACTTCTAAACGTGGCGTTAAACAAAAATTTTATGAAAACTTCTAACGGGGTGAACAAAACTTCTAACGGGGTGAAATTATTCAGCGGAATCCAACCAACCGGACTGCTCCATATTGGTAACTACTTTGGCGCAATTAAAAACTGGGTTGATTTGCAAAAAAAATACCCTTGTTTATTCTGTATTGTTGATTATCACTCTATTACCGTACCTTATCAAACAAAACAAATGTCTAAACGAGTCTTGGGTTTGGCCATGGATTTAATCGCTTGTGGAATTGATCCTAAAAAATCAATTCTTTTTGTTCAATCAGCTGTTCCGGCTCACACAGAATTGGCCTGGATTTTAAGCACGGTCACTTCTATTGGTGATTTAAACAGAATGACTCAATTTAAAGAAAAATCAAAAGAACATTTAGAAAGTATTAATGCCGGACTTTTTAATTATCCTATTTTAATGGCCGCTGACATTTTACTTTATAAGGCTCAGGTGGTTCCAGTAGGTGAAGATCAGGTTCAACATTTAGAATTAACCAGAGAAATTACTAGGAAATTTAATAAAAGATTTGGAAAAACTTTTTCAGAACCAAAACCGCTTTTAACCTCTGGAGCCAGAATAATGAGTTTAACTAATGATAAAAAGAAAATGAGTAAATCCTATAAATTAGAAAGCTATATTACTTTATCTGATTCTTTAAAAACAATTGAAAAAAAACTGGCTGTTGCCATGACAGATCCAGCCAGAAAAAGAAGAACTGATCCTGGTACGCCAAATAAATGTAATATTTACCATTTACACCAATTAGTCTCTAATAAAAAAGATTTAGACTATGTTGTTAATGGTTGCACTAAAGCTAAAATTGGCTGTTTAGACTGTAAAAAACTTTTAGGAAAAAATCTTTTTAAAGAATTAAAACCAATTCAAGAAAAAAGAAAAGTATTAGAAAAGAACCCAGAAAAAATTAAAAAAATACTTGTCCATGGAGCTGAACAAGCCAATAAAATTGCTAATAAAACAATGGTTGAAGTCAAATCTAAGCTTGGATTAATTTAATTTTTTGACCAAGTAAATAACCAGCCAATTGTTGACATTTAGGAGTTAAGTCAGAAACATAAAACTTATGGTTTGAGCCTTTTATTAGGCTCTTTTCTATTTCTGGATTTTGTTCTAAAAACATTTTAACATCATTTATCACCTCTTCTCCTGGGTCTATTAAATTTACATTTTTACCAATTTTTAACTGAAGATTTTTTCTAATAACTGAATAATAATTGCAACCTAAAATTAAAGAATCAACTTGCTTTAATTTAATTGAATAAAGATAATTCTTAATAATACGATTTGCTTCTGGCTTTTTAATCCAAGACTCTTCAATTAAGGACACTAATAAAGGGGCTGATTTAGCAAAAACACCAATTTGATCATCAATGGCATTAATTGCCTCTTGATAAACCTTTGAATGAATGGTCAAGTGCGTGCCAATAACTCCAATTTTTTTATCTTTAGTTGTCTGAATTGCTTTTCTTACTGCTGGATTAATTGTTCCAAAAAGTATAATTTTAAATTCTTTTTCTAAACTATTCAAAGCTACTGCCGAAATTGTATTACAACCAACAATAATTATCTTCGCTCCATTTTGGGCTAAAAATTTTACTCCTTCAAAAGCATATTTTTGAACCATTTCCTTACTTTTGTTGCCATAAGGACTGTTGGCCGTATCACCAAAATATAAAATCTGATATTCGGGTAAAATATTGAATATTTTTTTAACAACGGTTAATCCTCCTAACCCTGAATCAAGAATACCAATCATATACTTTTAATTATTTTTTTTATCTGCTTTAGTTTATTACTAACTAATTTCTTGTCCTTTCCTTCAACAGTTATTCTTAATAAAGGTTCTGTATTAGAAGCACGAACATTAAACCAATAATTAGAAAATTCAACTGTTAATCCATCAAGATAATCTTGTTTACCTTTTTGATAGAATTTAGCTAATTTTTTAATTGATTTTTGCGCTTGAGTTGTTTTAACATTAATTTCAACCTGACTATATTTTTTTAATTTTTTAACCAATTTTGATAAAGGCTGGTTAATTTGTGATAAAATTTTTGCCATTAAAACAAAAACTAGTCCGCCAGATTCTGCATAAAAAACATCACGAAAATATAAATGACCAGATAATTCCCCGCCAAAAATGGCCTTATGTTTTTGCATTGCTTTTTTTATAAAAGTATGACCCGTTTTAGTTCTAATAGCTATTCCGTTATTTTCTTCAATTATTTCTTTTAAAACCTTTGAACAAGTTAAATTATAAACGATTTTGCTTCTGGGTTCTTTTTGTAAAAAGTAAATAGAAAACAAAGCAATAATTATATCACTATCAATTATTTTACCTTTTTCATCAACAAAAATAGCTCTATCCCCGTCTCCGTCAAAAGCCAGTCCAAAATCCGCTTTATGCTTAATTACTTTTTTCTGACAAGCTTTAATATTGTTTTTAATTTTTGGATTAGGCGATCGATTTGGAAAATTACCGTCTGTTTTAAAGTCTAAAGGAAATAACTTTATTGGTAATTTTTCAACTAATTTTGTAACAACTTCTCCACCCATGCCATTTCCAGCGTCAACTACTATTTTTAAAGGTCTAATATCTTTTAAATCAATTAAATTTAAAATATACTTAACATAATCAGGAATAAAATTTTTCTTAATAATCTTTCCTTGAGTTTTTACAAAACAAACTTCTATTTTTTCAACTAATTTTTTAATTTCAGCCATGCCCCAATCCTGAGAAATACATTTTAGTCCTTTCGCCAACATTTTAAACCCATTATCATTTTTCGGGTTATGCGATGCCGTAATCATTACTCCTCCATCGTATTTAAAATAAGCTAAAGCAAAATAAAGCGTATCCGTGGAAACCAAGCCAATGTCAACTATTCTACCTTTTTGACTAACAATTCCTTGACTTAAAGACTTAAAAAGAGAATTAGAAGATAAACGACAATCACGTCCAATCACAATTCTTAAGCTTTTTTTCTTTAATTTTCTTTTTAAAAACTTAATCAAAGCCACTCCAACTTTAAAAGCAATCTCTTCGTTAACCTCTTTGGGATAATGTCCCCGAATATCATAAGTTTTAAAAGCACTTAGTTTATTCATTTTTTTTGGCAATTAAAACTAAATTATATCCATCTTTCCAATTACTTCTTTCTCCTTTTCTAATATAATAAGTATCAATTATTTCAAAACCAGCTTTAATAAACAATTTTTTAAATTCTTTTTTAGTAAAAACATGGTGATAACGTTTTACTTCTTTATTGTCAAATTTAAAAGGAATAAATACATTTTTAAAGCCGAGTAAAATTTTCCAAATTTTATACTTTTTTATTAATCTTGGTTGATAAAAATTCCAAACCGTACAGATTAAAAAACCATTGGGCTTTAAAAAAGAATAACAGTCTTTTAGAACTTTCAATCGTATTTTTTTAAAGGGCAAATGATGCAAAAAAGCAATTGAAAAAATAGCGTTAAATTCTTTTTTTTTAAATGATAAACTACAAGCATTAGCAACTATAAATTTTATTTGAGGAAATCTTTCTTTACCTAAAGAAATTAACCTTTCTGATTGGTCAACTCCAATATATTCTACATTTTTATCTTTAAAAGCCTGATACAAGCGGCCATTACCGCAACCTAGGTCTAAAATCTTGTCTCCGTCTTTAACATATTTACTTAAATCTTTTAATTCATACCAGAGATGATGGCGGGTTTGAGAAAACTTATCAGCTAAATCTTCCCAATCTTTCTTATTTTTATTTAAAATTTGTTTTATCTTTTCCAGCTTCATTACTGTTATTTTAACAAATTCAATCTGATTGGCAATACCAGGCTTTATAATTTCCAAATAAACTGCTAAAATTAAACTACTTTATTATTTAATTTTAAGATTCTGTTAATAAATTTTTAATTATCTCATGACAAAATCGTCAGACAAATTAACCCTCCTAGTTAAAAAACTAATTCAAAAAAGAATTAGTTCTTTGGATGAATTCTCAAAATTAAAACATCAATTAGCTGGTCAGCTTAATATTCCTCCTGTACGCAATTCTGATATTTTACAAACTTATCAAGAATTAAAAAAGAAAAAACAAATAAAAACTAATATTTTTTTAGAAAAACATCTTAAAAAGTGTCCTATTCGTTCTCTTTCTGGAGTAGCTGTGGTTGCTGTTTTAACTAAACCCTGGCCTTGTCCTGGCAAATGTCTTTATTGTCCTTTGGAAAAAGGCATTCCCAAGAGTTATTTATCAGGTGAACCAGCTGTTGAAAGGGCTAAAATACTTAAATTTGACCCTTTCCAACAAGTTAAAAAAAGAATTGAAATTTTAAAAAGAAATGGCCATCCAGTTGATAAAATTGAATTAATTGTTATTGGTGGCACTTGGTCTTATTTACCTAAAAAATACCAAACTTGGTTTATTAAAAGATGCTTTGATGGAGCTAATAATTCAACAAGTAAAGACCTAAAAACAGCTCAAAAGAAAAATGAAATAACAAAACACCGCCTTATTGGTCTAACACTAGAAACGCGACCAGATTACATTAATATTAAAGAGCTTATAAGAATGAGAAATCTAGGTTGTACTCGAGTTGAAATTGGAGTTCAAGCTATTGATGACTATATATTAAAATTAAACACTCGAGGACACAAAACCGCTGAAACTATTAAGGCCACTAAACTTTTAAAAGACGCTGGATTTAAAGTCTGTTATCATGTTATGCCTGGTCTTTATGGCTCTTCTCCTCGAAAAGATTTAACCATGTTTAAAAAACTTTTTAATAACCCGGATTTTCAACCAGACATGCTTAAAATATATCCTTGTGTGGTCACCAAAGGTTCTCGGCTATATAAATTATATAAGGATAAAAAATACAAACCCTATTCTGACAAACAATTAATGAGCTTGTTAATTAAGATGAAATTAATCGTTCCTGAATATGTCAGAATCAATCGTTTAATCCGAGATATTCCTGCCTGGCAAATTCAAGGAGGAAGCAAAATTTCTAACTTAAGAGAATTTGTTCAAAAACAAATGAAAGAACAGAAAAAAACATGCTCATGTATTCGCTGTCGAGAAATCAAAAATGAACTAATAAATATTAAAAATCTAAGATTAAAAGAACAAAAATATTATGCTTCGCAAGGTCAAGAAATATTTTTATCATTTGAAGATATAAAACAAAATAAATTAGCTGCCCTTTTAAGATTAAGAATGCCTCAAATTAATAACCAAACCTTGCCTGGATTAAAAGGAGCCGCTATTATCAGAGAGCTTCATACTTATGGCCAATTAGTAGAAATTCAAAAAACAAATAAGCAAGCAGTCCAACACTTGGGCTTGGGTAAAAAATTAATAATCCAAGCTGAAAAAATAGCTAAAAAACAAGGATATAAAAAAATAGCTGTCATCTCTGGTATTGGCGTAAGAAATTATTATCGTCATTTAGGTTATCGTTTACAAAACACTTATTTGATTAAAAATTTATAAAAACCCTTCACTATACTCAGAAACCTTGAAATTAAATTCTATTATATATAAATTAAAGTATTTTAATTATAAGAATCTGCTTTGCAAAACCTTGAAATTAAATATTATTATATATAAATTAAAGTAATTTAATTATAAAATCTTTAAAAATAAGCGCCCCGAGATTTTAAAAATCCCGGGGCTTGATTGCTTTTGTTTGTAACACTTATTGTTTGAGCCAATCATAGCTCTGTCGCACTAAATATTTTTTGGCCAAATTAGGCCTAATCATAATATCTTTAACAATTCTTTCCATTCTGGCTGCTTGTGAACCTTTAACTAATATAATATCTCCATTTTTAATTCTTGGTTTTAAAAACGGAACTACACCTAAAGCATTGTCAAAAGTAAAAATCTTTTCCTGATTAAATCCTTTTTCTCTTGCTTGCCGAGCAATATATTGAGCTTCTTTCCCAACCGTAATTAAATAATCAATATCAGTTTGAATAATTTTTTCACCAACTTCTCTATGCATTTTTTCACTTAAATCTCCTAATTCTAACATATCACCTAATATAACCCACTTTCTAGCTGAGGAAACTGGAATTAGTGTCTCTAATGTCTCCAAAGCTGATTCTACAGCCTGGGGAGATGAATTATAAGTATCATCAATAATTAAACTATTATTAGCTCCTGATAATAAAACCATGCGACCAGGTAATGGCTCGTATGATTTTAAGGCCTCAACAATATCAATTAAGTTTAAATCAAGGGCTAAACCAACACTAATCGCGGCTAAAGCTGAATAAACCTGAGCCAAGGAAATAATATTTGGTAAAAATACAGGAACAATATTACCATGATATCTTACTTTAAATTTTATACCTTTAATTTCTAATTTATTTCCTTTTAATTCCTGGTCAATTTCAACATCTAAAGCTTGAATATTAGCTTGAGTATCAAGTCCATAAGACAAAACTTGAGCCGAAGTTTTATTCTTTAATGCATAAGTTCTTTTATTGTCTGCGTTTAAAATTGCCCAAGCGTCTTTTGATAAATTTTTAATAATCATCTGTTTTTCAAGAGCCACTTTATCAAGTGTTTTTAAAAATTCTGTGTGTGCCGCGCTAATAGAAGTAATTACCCCAATATGACAAGGGGCAATCTTAATCAAATATTCAATATCACCGGGTCTGTCCGCGGCCATTTCTAAAACTAAAACCTTGGGATAAGATTTTTGTTTAAAAATTATTTTTAAAAAACCTAGAACAAAAACAATGATCCAGCCAAAAATATTTCTTCCAGGAGATTTAACTCCTAAAATAGTTAATGGAACTCCTACTTCATTATTATAGTTCCCTTTGCTTTGGCGGACGTTTAATTGGCTTTTTAAAACAAGGGCAATCGCCTGTTTTGTTGAAGATTTTCCCACGCTTCCAGTAATCCCAACAACTAAAGGTTTATACTTCTTAATAATTTTTTTACTTAAAAAAGCAAGAAATTTTTGTAAAAGTTTTAATAACATATTATTTTATTTTTTATCTGGTAATAAATTATAATAATTAAGAATAAAATCAGCTAGTTTACCAAAAGTGGGTACGGCAGTTGAATCAGCAAAGTTACCTTGTTGAGGATTATCTAATTTTACCAAGGCAACAAACTTAGGATTGGTAGCCGGAGCAAAACCAATAAAAGTATGGATTACCTCATCTGAATAACCACCAGTTGATTTTGCCACCTGAGCCGTTCCAGTTTTTCCCGCTACATAATATCCATCTACTTTTGCTCTTCGGCCATAACCATTTTCACAAACAGAAACCATCATCGCTGTTAAAGAAGCCGCAGCCGAAGGTGAAATTACCTGACGAATAGTCTCTGGTTTCCGAACATCTGTTTGTCCATCTTTAATTGTAGAATAAATAAGATGAGGTTTCATTAATTTACCTTTGTTGGCAATCGCCCCTACGGCATTAACCATTTGTATTGTGGTCGCGGTTATTCCTTGACCATACGAAGCCGTGGCTAAATAAATATCTTGTTTTTTTTCTAAATTACTAATATTTCCTACAGCTTCACCAGCTAACTCTATTCTGGTTAAACTGCCAAACCCAAACTTTTTTAAATAATTACGAAAGCCAGCCCGTCCTACTTTTTGGGCAGCATAAACTGCGCCTGTATTAATTGATTTTTCTAAAACTTGGGTCATTGTCTGCTGACCAAAGGTTCTTCCCTCAACATTTCTAATTGTTTCCGTGTCTAATCTAATCACTCCAGGATCCATATAAGTTGTTTCTGGGGTAATTTTTCTAGCGTCCAAGGCAATGGCCATGGTAATTACTTTAAAAATAGAACCTGGTTCAAAAGCAGAACTAATTACTGGATTTTTAAAAACTTCATAATTTTTTGGTTCTACTTCTGAATATTTATTGGGATTAAAATTAGGTTGGTTACAAAGAGCAATAATTGCGCTAGTTTTTGTGTCTAAAACAAGAATTGAACCAGAGGCTGATTGATATTCTTGAAGTGCATCCTCTAAAAGTTGACAAGCAAAATATTGAATTGAACGATCAATGGTTAAAACTAAATCAAGACCATCTTTGGCTGATTTAATGACATTATCATCCGCTCGACTTAAACCACGAGAAAGAAATTCCCCTGTTTTCAAACCTGGCTGACCCGCCAGTTCTTTATTAAAAAACTCTTCAATTCCATATTGACCAGTTCCTCCCGCACATTGCCCAGAGTGGCAATCAATAGATGGACTAACAAAACCAAGCAAATGGCTAAATAATTCTTCTTCTGGATAATAACGTTGAGAAATAGAGTCAAGTCTAATTCCAGGTAGACCAAGTTCTTTTATCTTTTCTGCTTTTTCAGAACTAATCTCAGTTTTTAATAATTCATAAAAATCATCCTTTTGAGATATTTGAATCAAAATATCTTTTAACTCATTTGTCTCCTGACCTTCTTTAATAATAATTGGTTGGTCTTGAATTTGAGTTAACTCTGAAATATTTATATAAGGAGCAATCTGACTAAGCCACTCTCCTGGTTTTATTTTTGATTCAACAATAGCATTCGGAGAAACAATCAGATTATAAGTATTGAGATTAATGGCAATAGGATAAACATCTTTACCCTCATGAATAAAAATTCTGCCTCGATTAGCCGGAATAATTTGTTCTCTAATTTTTTTATTATAAATTGTTGAGCCAAGAAAATTATGCCCTAATACTTGTAATTCAAAAAGTCGACCAATAATACAAAGTCCGAGAAAAAAAACAATTCCAATAAGTACTTTTAAACGCCCGTTCATAAAAATTTACTTAAAGCCAGGTTTTTATTTCTCGGCCAAAATCTCGTCATTTAAGACTAGATAATCAACTTGATCGACCTTAACCATTTTTAGACCTTGAACAATCTGAGCAATATTTCCCATTGAACCTAAACCAGCTGTTTCTTTAAGTAATTTTTCATTTTCCATCTTTAAAGATTTAACCTGTTCTTCAGTTTTTTCTATTTCTAAACAGTGATTTACCCCAGTGTTAATTTGAAATAAATAAACACCAGTGGTGACTAAAAGCATGATAATTGCTAAACAGTTAAAAATAACTAGATTGTTTTCTCTTTTTCTTCCTAACCAGGATTGAAAAAGTTTTTGAGCAAAAGTCATAATATATTTATTTTATTTTTTCACTAACTCTTAATTTGGCACTTCGGGATCTAGAATTCTTTTCAATTTCTTGCTTATCAGGAATAATCGGCTTTTTGGTTAATATTTTTAAATTCTCTGTTTGTTTGAAAAAATTCTTTACAATTCGGTCTTCTCCTGAATGATAGCTAAGAACAATAATTCTTCCTTGAGGAGCTAAAATATTTAAACAATCTTTTAGTCCCTTTTTTAAAACCTCTAATTCATCATTAACTTCTATTCTTAAAGCTTGAAAAACTCGAGCTAGACTTTTGATGTGAAAATATCTTCCTAAAGATTTTTTAATAATATCAACTAATTGGTCTGTCATAATAATTTTCTCTTGTTTTCTTTCTGTAACAATCATATTAGCAATTTGATGAGAAAATCTTTCTCCACCATATTCTTTAAAAATCTCTCTTAAATCTTCTTTTGAATATTGATTAAGAATCATGGTCGCGGTTAAATCCTGAACCTGAGGATTAAATCTCATATCTAAGATTTCTTGTTTCATAAAAGTGAATCCCCCTTTACTGGTTTCAATCAAATCCGTTGACAAACCAAGGTCAAGTAAAATACCATGAATTGGCGAAAAATTATTTTTTTTAACGATCTCTTTT
>Ga0207997_1000979_pt1 | contig 14801 bp, 27 predicted proteins | sample AntAceMetag02UKN_FD_184777 | JGI IMG/M metagenome (GOLD analysis project Ga0207997, IMG submission 184777) | Saline lake microbial communities from Ace Lake, Antarctica - Antarctic Ace Lake Metagenome 02UKN (SPAdes) (version 2) | ecosystem: Environmental > Aquatic > Non-marine Saline and...
GTAACCGTAGTTACCTGGCCCTCCAGTTCCTTGACTCTTTCTTCCAGTTCCATTGCGTGTTTTACCTCCTTGCTAACTTCTTCCCTGACCGCGCTCTCCAGCGCCTTTACCAGGTCAGGCCGGCGCTCTTTAAGCGCCTGTAATTCGATTAGGTCTACATCTGTATCTCTATCGGATTCGTAGAGTGTAACTATCCCGCTTGCCCCTGGCTCGGTCACAAAGTCAACTGACCTTGCCCCTGTTATTTGTTCTATTACCATAGTCTCGACACCCTCGATGGTAGATTTAGAACCCCGGCCTAGTGCATTGATACTGATGCCCATTTCTGAAAGCATCTGTTTATCTCGCATGTTAGCCAGTTTCCTCATCAGCCAATCTTCTATGATGTCCGCCACACCGGTAACAGTCCCGTTCTCGTCACACGTTACATCCATTAATCTAGCAACAAATCCAGTGGATTTCATCGACCTTTCGGGTAATTCCTTTTCCTCAGAGGACGTCGGGTGATCCGCGTACATCTTCAAACCCTCAAACACCTTGTAATCACGTTTCAGCATTTCCGCTGGATAGTATCTGGATTTGTCTGCGTTAAAACCAGCCTTAATGACAATAACAGTCGCACGACCTTTGTCATCAAACGCCTTTGCCTCGGTCAGTGGGACATAACTACCCGGATAATTCCTGCCATTTATACGGCCTATCGGTTCACGGGTCATTACTTCATTAACCCATCGCGGAATGTCTTCATCTTCAACATCAAGTTTCCGGTATTCTGCCCGTATCTTACGTTTAACCGCCGGTAAATCAGCCGCCGCTATAGCGACCTTCTGACCTCTGAATCCACCGGGGCTGAGTGCCGCCGCCGCCCTTCCCAACTGCGCCCTAGTGACTTTCTTCTCCGGGTCTTCCCATAGCCTGAGTTTCCACCCGGACGGTTTCTCTGCATCAGGAGCATATGCAAAAGCGGAGGCGGGATAAGCTTGCCCGTCCTCTGTCTTGGTGGCCTCCTGTAATTTCAGCCATTCCAGAGCGGAGGTTGCCTCTTTTAACGCTTCCGTGGTCTTCTCATCGTCAACCGCCTCGGTCGACAACAGTTCCTGGCATATCTCTACTATCTTCTTAATACGGGTTGAGTCCAGGTTTGCGTTACGCTTGCCCGCCTCCTGTATAATCTCGGAGTAGGTAGTCTGTAACGATTCCATAGCGGAAAAGACTCGGGTGCTCATTACCTTTTTAGGGTCGCTAAACGTAGCTACTCCCCTCTCGTCAAGTTCGTAGCTGGCCTCATAGAGCTGCCCGTCAACGTCATATATAACCCTGTCGGCGAATACCTCATCTATAGATAAGTTTTTGGGGATGGTCTTCTCGGGCTTTATCTTGTATTCGTCGATTAGTGCTGACTGCAACAGGTTCTTCTTGCTATCGTCACTTATATTCAGTGACTCCCTGCGCTCGCCGGCTACCTGGGCTACCATAGGCGCCCCACATTCAGAACACACCTGCGTATTGCACTTTACGTTTTCCGTAACAGTTACTTCGTGCTTGCACTCAGAACAGATGCAGATATGCTCGCCATGGGGGTGGATAGCTTCTTTAACTTTTGACATAATTCAAACCTCCTGAAATTGGGTAATAGAAAGGGCGGCTCAGGTCGCTGCCGCTCGGTTTTTCAGCTCTGGGCATTCCGAAGTCTATCGGCGCCGTCCAGCCATCGCAGCCCCTCAATGACCGCCCTAACTACCTTGAAATAAAAGGGGACGCCCTACAATCCAAATCTGGGCGTTTTAAAACTGTTTGAGTGTTATACTACTACTTGAGAAAGGCCGGGGCTATAACACACCGGCAGTCAGGATGTTGAGGAGGGGCCATAACGCCGCCGCTAAAAGCCTGACCTACAGGGATAACCCCCTCTGCCTCGTTCCCCTCACATTCATCACTTACCTGGTCATCGCCAGCAGTCACCCACTCCTTACCGTCTACCCCCATATCTTTCATGTTGTCTAAAGATGCCGTGCTTAGTGCATCGGCGGTTTCTGTTCTGGCGATTAACTCAGAACGGTGTTTTGACATATCAGAGAAAGTTGTTTTTAAGTCCCTCTTAATCCCCGGTATCCCGCGCTTATTCTCTATCCCCTGTGAGATAACGTTAGCTAACCGCCGCTTGGACTCCTCATCCATCTGAGTCACCAGTTTGGCCCCGTGCTGGTTAGCCCACTTGACAGCGTTTGATATCGGTGGCCCCTCGTAAGCTATCGGTATACCGCCCTTGGTCTTACCCCAGGTTATCATCTCAGCCTGACCGGATAAATAGACCTCGGCTAACTGCCCATCAAGCGTAGTGGTTAGGGTCTCGTTAAACGTGGCTAACAGCGGGTCTAGTATATTCTCAATGTCTTTATTTAAGGGCATCTGCTCCCCCAAAAATCAGCCACGATAGGCATTACGGGTAAAAGAAAGAATAATACAACCGCAAAACATATAATTATAAAGAAAATAACACCAATAACTTTCATCACTCCTCCTTTACATACCTGTTGTAAATCCCTTCCAGTTTGCTATACGGGAATCCCTGCCCCAGCTTGTCAAAATACTCAGCGAGTTTTCTTTCTAGTTTTACTGCGAGCTTTTTGTTTCTGGGGGATTGCGGCGAGGCTGGTATCTCCGCTTCCAGTAATGATATTATCTGTGTCAGTTCCGTTGCTACTGTCAATTACCTCACCTGTGCCTTTACATTCTCGGCATGACCGCGTGAATATCCCGTGCTCCAGTTCTATGAACCCTTTCCCGTTACACTTAGGACATATCATCTTTTACTCCTTTTTCTTCAAGACCTCTTTTAGCTGCTTCACCACACGCAGCAACTCAGCGTCTACGTTCCCACCGGACTCCTGGCTTATCTTGCTTAATTTCTTCAGCACCTCCGCCGTGTTGTTTACACCCAGCGTCATTAGTGCTATCTGTATTACCTCGTCAGTCGTTCCCAGTTCCGGCATAACGTTTAATATCTGTGTCAGAGCAGTGGCCGCCGCTGCTACGTCCTCGGGCGCTATCGCCGGGAAGTCTCGGTCTATAACCCACTTATCCGGAGGCACGTTGTTATACTCCAGCACCACCTCGTCAATATCCTGATATATGTCATTCCATATTGCCTGATAAGACTGGAACATCTTCATCATCGGCAACTCTACCGTCGAGGCAGTAGCTAGGCTACCCCCAGATATATCACCGAAATACTGGTCGGGGATACCTACGGCAGCACAGATTTGGTACTTAATCATCTTGCCGTCCTGGTAAGCGTTCGATGCCCCGGTATCCGTCTTGATAGGCTGCGTGTCCACACCCATGTTCTCCACCAGATGCGACCCGGCGGCTATCTCTTTATCGTTCGTCTTGGCCTTGATATTACTAACGGCAGACGAGCCGCCCTTGACCTTTGACCGCCATGCGAACTTTGCCAGCGCGATCATAATAGCTATACGTGACGCTAAGAACTCACGATAATATTCTATCCAGTGTAGGGCCGGTAGTAGTAGAGGATTGCCACGCTGCGATATAGTGTTATAGGCCGCATGGTAAACTAGTGCCTCCTGTGTGCTAGTAACGGCGCTACCCGTCTGAGGCAATGCCGCCTTATCTTTAATATTGGTAGTACTGCGGTAATAGTCAGTGTTCGGTTTACCCTGGGCGTCGTTCCACTCTCTTTTATAATATCTGACATCTTCAACGTCGTCTACGTCCGTGATAATCTCGGTTATTTCCAGCGGGTCTATCCACCTGATGGTAGACTCACCCTTGGCCCCTAAAAATAAGGCGAAGAATATATCCCCATCTACCAGTAGTTTATCGGAGGACTTGCGCTGCCCCCGGGCTGACAGACAACACTGGTTAGTTTTAGCGTTCCAGAACCCATCCATCACCTTCTTGGCCGAATCGTTATCCGCGTTCCATTTCATGCCCGTGCCAAATGTGTAGTCCGTCCACAGGCGTATAGCCTGCTTAGCCAGCGGGTCGTAGGTGTAAAAAGTCCGTGACTGTTTGAGATTGTTTATCCGCTCGTTAGCCGGTATCCCTATAGAGGTGCCGCTGCTCATGTTAATCCAACCCTTGTCCTCGAGAGATAACGCATCAGCTACGCTCTTGGAGGCTTCACGGAATATCATAGCCAGTTCGTCAGGTGGATAAACTTCTCTGGAACGGGTATTAACTTTTCTACTCATCGTCTATTGAGCCCCCTTCGTACTGCCGGGCCACTTCCGCAATCGCCCAATTATTGTCATTATGCTTAGTTTGTAATCTATCTTGAGGCTGCGCGAGTCTTCTTATATGATATATGATAGTTCGGCAACTACCACAAACACTTGCCCGATTTGTTTGCACCCCACAAAACTTACACTTCATAGCTCTAACCCCCTGACCGCCTGCATAGCATCGTAAATGATAATAGTCTCCTGCTCCTCGGGTTCTTGTAACATCAACTCGGTTATAGCCCAAACCATAGCGTCTATCCTGTTAGGGGATTCCCTTGTCTCGCCTGGTATCCACGTGCACATCTCCTCTTCTAGCATCGGGAACTCACCAACAAGATAAATGCGGTTTTGTTCAAATCCCGCTACCACTGGCTCAGCCCTGACCGCTTTACCCCTGGAAGCCCGGACGTTCTTATAACTCACCATCTGATTCATAGACTTTGCAGCTTGCAAGATGGTTGACTCCACCATGTCACCACCGAAATTAACCTCGCCAACTATCCTGTCAGCTTGGTTCCGGTTATACGCAGTCAATACAGCCTCCGACCATGTAGCAGGCGAACCGTGTAAACTTCTATCTTCGAGAATATAACCTCTCCCATCATCCCCTAATCCAGCAGTCACAATGCCACATTCCGTCCTGCCACCTGGCGGGTCAACTCCAACTACAACCCTTACTAAAGACGGATATTTAACGGCTCTACTGTTAGCCACTAGCTCCCGTGTCCATAATGCCCCGGGAGCCTCTTCTATATCTTCAGCTAATATTTCCTGCCTGTAGGACAACCGCGACATATCCTCGGTGATGTGCTTTAAGGCGTCCCCCGAAATATGAGGGTTGGCTTGGCTGGCGAAGTGAAAGGCTTGCCACCGGCCACTTGTATCAGCCAGTGCTTTCTTAAACATCTTGGCTGCATGGCGCGGATCCCTGGCTTTACTGACTGACCGAGAGTGTAATGACGGAGGTGTATAAATAAACATGGCGTCCCCGTCGTTATCTAATAACATCGGAGCGCCTACGACTTCCCAAGCATCCTCGCTCATTAACTGGTACTCATCCAGCACAAGGAAGTCTGAATAATCGCCCCTGAGCATGTCCGCGTTCCAGGCTGTTTTACCCTTGATGCGGTTTTTAGTGCCCTCACGTTCTATCGTGTGCTCGGTCTCGTTTTTCTTGAGCACACCGGCTTCGACAGGCTCTTCTAAAGCCTTCTTAACCTCAAACCACCACGTTTCAAGTTGGTCGCTGGTGGGAGCAGCATATAAAGGTCTTAAATCTTTCAGGAACTTGTCAACACATATAGTCGCAGCTATTACAGTCTTACCGCCACGTCTACCAGCCCTGACTACCTTCCTCTTAGCCTGGCTCTCCCTTATTCCCTGCTGATTGAGGTGTGGATATCTTAATTTGATTTTGTATTCAGGCATCGTCACCAGTGTCATATATTACCCTGAAGGTAACAGGCCCGCCACCCTCGCCGGTAACCTCTTGCCGCTCCACATAGCCCCGCTTCTTACCCTGCGTCTTGAGGTAAAACAGTATGGAGACTGTATCGCCTTTAGCGATTTTCTCGTATAGCTTCCCCTCGGCAAAGTCCAGCATGGACTCCTTGGCATCGCTCACCGCCTGCTTGACAGACGGGAAATCCCGGGCATAGCGTGTCATGGTGGTATAAGATACCCCCGCCTTGTGCGCCGCCAGTGATAACAGCCCGTGCGTCTCGCCCAGGCTCTTGATTATCTTCTCGGCTGTGTTCACTCTTTTTTTAGATAAGCCATTAAGTTCATCAGTTGTCATCTAACCTCACCGCCTCGCGCCCCGTGTAGTCCTGCCACCTCTTTATAATCACGTCACAGTAATACTCGTCTATCTCCATCATGTAGCACCTGCGGTCTAGCTTCTCACAGGCTATGAGCGTGGAGCCGGAGCCGCCGAAGATATCTAACCAAGTATCATTTAATGCCGAAAAATTCTCTATTAAATCACTCAAAAGTCGCACTGGTTTATTACAGGAATGAGCCTCTTGTGTTGTGGCTTCTTCTTTGCCTCTTAAAAACCCCGAATTAACATAGCAATCAAATACATCACTATCCCTTTTACTTTTCCGGTAATCGCCATAGAATAAAAGGGGTTCCCACTTATTAAACTTAGATATTTTCCCGCCAGAATGAGCATTTGTTTTTACCCAAACACCGATTGAGACAGGAGCACTAATTTCAAACCACATCCCGATGTTCATTAACCCAATAGTTAGAATAATATTGCCCCGGCTATTGTCTTTTAATCGGTTAAACCACGAAATACACCAATTTTTATAATCAGGTATATTATCAGCCCAAGTTTGATAATCATAGCCAATATTGTACGGTGGGTCGGTAAACACCATGTCGGCCTTCTCACCCCCCATGAGACGCTCTACATCGGTTATCACGGTAGCGTCACCACACAATAAGCGATGGTTGCCCAACTGCCATAAATCACCCTTCTTACAGACTGTCTCCACGTCCTCCGGTACGGCATCATCATCAGTCAGCCCTTCCTCCGGTATGTGAAACTGGTTCATCAGGTCTTCTATTTCCTTGGCATCAAAGCCAGTTATCTCCATGTCAAAGGCGCCGGTATCCAACTCCTGAAGTAAATCCTTCAAGCTGGGTAAATCCCACTCGCCGGATATTTTATTCAGGGCGATATTTAGCGCCTTCTCCTGTGTCTCATCAATGTCTACCACGGATACGTCAGCCTCCGTGTAGCCCAGTTCCTTCATAATCTTTAACCGCTGGTGGCCGCCTACCAGATTACCCGTCTGCTTATTCCAGACAAGCGGCTCCACCATATCAAAGGCCAATATGGACTTCTTGAGCTTCTCGTAATCAGTGTCACCGGGTTTCAAGTCCTTCCGGGGGTTGTAGACCGCCGGATTTATCTTATTGATTTCTATGGTCTCAATCTTCAAAAATCTTCCTTTAATCCCTCGAAGATTATCTCAAGTTTTAACTTACGTGCTACGGCATACTCGCGCCGGGCACCCACCGACTTATCGAATCCCTTCAGCAGGTAGATGGCATCACACCTAGACAATATCTCTATGTCACCCAAAAGGAACGTAACATCGGGCACTACACCGTCAAACCACGCCGTATTCATGTGGGGACAAAAGACTGCATATCCTTCTTGCCACATCTTGACAGCGGCCTCCCTTGCGTGTTTTATATTATGTGCTATCCCTGCTTTGGTCTCAGCACGGTAAGGACCCGCTATGTAGATAACTCGCATCAACTCTCTATCACCACCACATCTTCGCGGGGGTCATTAAAATTATTCGGCTTGATCCGTAATACCGGGCACCCGATACGGCTCGGCTTGTATCCCTTTTCTTCGCCGTAAGTGGGGTCTAATGTTTCGCCCTCTTCCGGCTGGTTATACGTTTTTAACCAGGAGCCCGTCAGTGTGGCTGCCAGTTTCATGCTCCGTATCCTGCCGTTGCGGTAGACTAATCTATCAGGGGTATGCGAGGTCATCGCATGTAGGTGTCCCATTAAATAAATATCCGCCTCAATCTCATTGACCAGGCGGATTAAACGGTTCAGCCGTGCCCCCTCTGTTTGGGCAGCACCCGAGCCATGCCAGCTATGGATAAGTAACTGGTGGCGTTCGTTCGAGTTCTCACGCTCGAACCTTAAAACGATATATGCCTGATAGCCAGCGTATGGAACCTTCAGGTCCCGGCACAGATTCCTTACAATGTCGTCATCATGGAACTTGTGTATACTCTCTTCGTGGTTGCCTGTCCCCAGGGCTATTAACTGCTTCTGCTCAACAAGTGGCGATAATATCTGACTCGTCCTCCGGCGCTGAGAATCTACGATATTGCCCGGCTCTACCCAGTCAGCCAGCCCGTTCATGCGAAACCGCTTGTCGTTTTTGGTTATACAGTCGGCATAATCACCAACCCCCAGAGCCATCCCATATTTGCCCCTGTTAGCGCACTCTTTGATTTTATGGGATACAGCGGTCTCCGCAGAATCAATCGAGCCTAAATGCAAGTCAGAGAATGGATATAAATAAAAGACATCCGGCTTGCGGTATTTGATTGTCCTGATAACGACTTCCAGTATGCACCTCCGATAAATGGTCTAATTTAATGTTTATGGAAATTTTTACCAGCCCAAGACGCTGGTGATATTCTTCTATGAAACGGGATTTGCCGTTGCATGGATTCTGATTTGGGCTCCACTATTAAAACAGGACGGTTATATATGGGAGGCTGTGGGTCTTCTAGTTTTGGTAACTCTAGTGTATTGGGGTCTGTTACGGCGATATAGTAGTTATCATAGGTGTCAGTTCTGCTGCTACCATAATCAGTAGGAGAATAGGTAGCGGTACTATCGCTATAACATTGCCCGTAACCGGTCTCCATTGCTATCATTCCAGCCCGCACCTCCACTAAATAAATAGCCCGCCATCTCTGACGAGCTGTTGAATCACTTAGGCCGGGTTAGTCCCGGCCCACCATAAGGGGTTTACAGGTGTTCTTCTCACACCACTACCCACAATGTCAACCTTATCACAGTCTCAAACAAATGTCAAGTACTAAAATATAGTTCCTCATTCCAGATACAAAGTGAGGAGGTTTCAGTGTGTTATCATCTCCAGAACACCCTGACTTAAACGCTTGGCGGCTATCTCGCAATACTTTTCCTCTATCTCGATACCGATGCACTTGCGCCCCAGTTTCTTGGCACAGTAGGCGGTTGTACCACTACCCAGGAATGGGTCGAGGATTAAATCACTTTTATTAACACTACCCCGGAGTATAATCAATTGCCATAGGTCAACAGGTTTAGGGCAAGGGTGTTCTATAAACTTGCCGCTTATCTCATTTTTATCAATAACATCTGGTCTGCGCCCTAGTCCTGCCGATAAATAAGGGTCTTTACCATAAGCTAATATCGGTTGCCAACAGCAGAACCCCCACGGCCCTGAACCTGTGCCAGCCTTATTTATCCAACTCAGTATCCAACGTGGTGTGGGGTAGATATTTATATTCGCCACTCCACAGGTTACAAGTATTGTTTGTGATTTAGCTAATATCAAGGGAAATACCTGACTGACCATCTCTTTTAAGTTATCAGTAGTATCTTCATAAGAGATATAATCTGTACCGTTCCCATACGGCGGGTCGGTCAGCACCAAGTCCACACTACCCTCAGGTATCTGCGGCAGTATCTCCCTGCAATCAGCATTATATATTACGATGTCCGCCTGATTATCACGGTAATACGGCGCCGGCAAGTTCGCTATTATCTCGTTAAACTCCATTATACGTCCAGTTTTAACTGTTTAAGCTGCTGATACAGGTCTACCGCCTCCAGGTCGCCGGTGATTTTAGCCAGGCAGTTCATAGTGACGGAGTATTTCTTGATATCAGTAATCCTGCCCTCGGCTATCATCGCCCTGGCATCCTTCTTGGCCTGGCTCTTACCTAATACCACCATGGCAGTAAATGCGATAGCTAATACAATCCCAACTATGACCCCGATTATCAGTGATTCCATTATGATTTACCCTCCTCCCTTTCTTTATATTCTACGTCCCCCCGTTCCCATTTCGTGCCACAATTCAGGCACATCCACAGCCTGATTACACATATATAGTCGCCGGGGTATCCGGGGTAGATAAATTGTGCAGTGTGCCGTCCACATTTCTGGCAGTAGCGAGCTGTCACCTTATTTTCTGTGGCAGTTTCAACCCGTCTTTGTAAATCATCCACCCGTTTTCTTAAGTCATTCAAATCTTCCATAGTTACCCTCCTTTTCTTATTATCGGCACGTCCTTACCTCTGACCCGTTTACCGTATGACTCGGTTAAGTGGATTATCTCCTCTACCGCCCCTGGGATGAATACTCCCAGCCCGTACTTGTCAAACGGGCTCAACACACCATTAAGCTGTAACCGCAACTGACCTATAGCCTTTTGATATTCCTTATTTGGTAACCAGTTATACTCGGTCATGCTTCCCCCTGTGGTTTTTGTGCTCTTTGTAGGTGATACCCTTGCGCCTGTACCCCACGCAATACGACATGGTGCTCCTGATGTGTTTGGTGACATCGTAGACCGTCATGTGCGTGTGCCTCGCTAGGTCAGACTCGTCCGCCGCCCCCGTGAAATACGCCCTCACCATCAGCCCATCTATCCCGCACCTGTTCAGCCGTGCATCCACCTCGCCGGCTAACTGGCACGCCTTCTCAAATGTCGCGCTGGCATTGTTCTGCTTCCCTGGCGAGTCTACATACCCGCTGCGCCTCGGGTCCGGCGGGTAAATCCCCTGCCGCATGATGTCAATATGCTCCAGTATCCATACGATGTGCTTGCGCCTGAAGGTTATCTGCCCGGGCTTGTAATATTCTTCCTGCAATCAATACCTCCTATCTTAATCCTCTTTATATTTAACTAGCCAATGTTTAGGGTTACCGCATGGGCAGGGTATATCTTCCAATGGTATATCACGATAAGTTAAAAAGGTTATATGATTCCCGCATGGCATATCAACGTCAACTAATGGGTAGGGTATTGGTTCCCTGCTATTAATAAAACCAGGGATTATACCGTCTACCATTTGCTGTCTAGTAAAACCTTTAGGGGCTTGTAAATAAACCGCATACGCATACGCCTTCTCTAATGCTACCTTGATAATTTCCTCATCGGTTAGTTCTCTGATTTCTTTACTCATCAGCCCTCCTATAACAACGTTCCCTGGCTCTTGGCCAGTGAATACCAGTTTGAGAATAGCTCGTTTAATTCGTTATCGTAGACCTCGCTGATCCACCAGACCTTGTTATCCGGGTCCCACTCCCTGCCGGACGGGTGGATTCTCTTCAACTCAGCTAGTATCTGGCGGTCATAATCGAACTTGATAAGCCAGCCAGTATGACCGTAACTACTCCCGCCCTTGATACACTGCGTTAGATAAGCCATTATCAACCTCTTCTATAAATTTCATAAACTCAAACCACAGTTCTATCTCCGACATTGTGGGGTAGGAAGCAAAACCACGCTTCTTAACGTAGGCTTTGAACGCCTGATACAACGCTTCTACATTCTCTTTTATGGCTTCTAAATCAATCAATCATTTCTCCCTCGTTTTTTTGAAAACCAAAACATACCAGCATATTGCTGTGAGTGTAGTTGATATAGTAGCTAACCAAAAACCCATAGTGATATAACAAACGATATAGGCGGTTAAAACAAACGCAGTCGGTAGACTTGTTTTCACTGGGGGTTTATCCTTACCCAGTATCATAAACAGTAGAGATGGTGCAAAGATAAAGCCGCCTATCATAAATACTAAATCCTTCCAATTATCCATCACTTTCTCTCCACTCCCGTGAACCTCTCCATAGCCTTCTCAATGCCAAGCTCTTTCATCTCGTCAAAGTCAACGCCGAGAGACTCGCAGATTAAGACGCACTGAGCAATAGCATCTATCAACTCGGACTTGAAGAACCCTATCCTGGCACGGTCTTTGCCTTCCCAGAGCATATACATAGCATGTTCCATCATCCGGCCAACCTCATACGACAGAACGGCAGTTGTCTCATTCAGAGGCTCAGGTATATCATTCTTCATAAAAGTTAGTGCTTTAAAGAAATCACCTTTAATCATCAGTCCTCCTATCCCCTCTTATTAGATAGCCCATGCTCAGCATCGTGGCACACGGAGCATAGCATAATTGAGTTCTCCATACTCAGTTTCCCGCCCTGACTCCTGAATAACTTCTCGTGGGGGTGAATTCCCCGCCAGTCGGGTAATCTCCCACACTTCTCACACCGGCCACCACAGCGCTCCCATAGTTTCTGTCTGATAACCCGCTCTTCTTTAATCTGCCGGCGCCTCTTATCTGATATAGCTTTCATTGTCTGTCTCATAACTCTATATCGCTGTCAACCTCGTTGCCTTGCTTAGGATTTAATACTGTAAATAGAAAGTGGTATATCTGCTTCCCGATGGATTTAGCGTTAGGATTTGGGTCAAATATCACCTCTCCGTTTAATCCAACAAGAACGTGGTGCTCTCCAACAAGCGTGGTGCTCTCACATTCAATTAGGTGATAACCCTGAGTGCTGTTGTTTGAATTCTCTGGAGGCAAAATACATAACAAACCCAAGCCATAGATAGACAACCACTTGCGAAATTTATCAAACCAAACGCCATCTTCATCCTGACCCCATTCTTGAATATTGGGCACTCTATCAAGTGGTAATTCCATCACTGAGGCAACAGCCGCTTGCCAACAATTCCCCTGCTCTTCGGTCGGGGCAGATTGCCCACCAAACTTAGTTTGATAAACTTCAATCAACCTATTCTCCTTTCAGCGTATATCTGGTATTTCTTATTCATTACCCCTCCTGCTCTGTTTCATGGTCTGCTACCCCCTCCCCTGTTACCTGTATAAGATACTTGCCTATGAATTCCGTGTATGCCGGGGGAATTGCCTCGTCTATTTCATTTATGGTGGCCCAAGGCATACTCATAATGTCCTTGCGTTCTTGGCCTGACGGTTCTCGGGCATAATCCCCATTGCTATCACGCCTTGACCCTGTTATATAAATAACATCGGCTCTTTTGTGGCATGGGCTTGAAAGTATCATTACGTCAGGATATATTTCAAAAAGCCTATGTCTGTGTATAGGTAAGCCGAACATTGTGCCACAAAGCATAAGATTAGCTTTTAGCGTTTTCTTTGCTCCCATAACATTCTCAATCACGTATGGCAACCCCATAGTTACGAGTCTATTCCGGATAGGGTTTATTAACTTCCTATAATTACTTCGCTGGTCTAGTTTGGTGCATACTGAATATCCCTGGCACGGCGGGCTGGCATGGTAAGCATCATAACCCTCAAGTGGAAATGTCAGAGCATCAGCCTGATAGAACTCGTCTCCGCAATAGTGCGGCTGAGGTTTTATATCAACCCCGACCACATAGAAACCAGCCATCTGATATCCTTTCGTGGCGCCACCGGTCAGGCGCCGCAGAACAAATCGAGCAACCTCGGCTTATTCTTTGGCATTTGGCATCACCCCCTTTTTCTTAGCATACCAGCGTTGATTGTATAACCTTCTTTTTTCTGGTATGGTTTTATTTCTAGCAGATGTAACAATATTTTGGCAAGACTTGCATAATGCGGTTGGTGTATATCCTTTCCGTAGGTAAAATTCAGATAGTGGTTTCAATTTGCCACATCGAGTGCAAGGATTTGCAACCCATTCACCATTAGCCTTAATCCAACCAGCATGAACCTTACTATGGTCAGAAAAACTCAGTAATTCTAAGTTACTAATATTATAATTCAACCTATCTAAATCCTTATGGTGGACATCGTATCCCTTTGGCTTCCGCCCATTTTCCTTCTCCCATATATAGACATGGAGCCTAATACCTTTATTATCAATCCAAATACAAGGATAGCCTTTTGTGTCATACCAAATACCAAAACCTTCAAAGGTGTTACCATTTGTTCCCTTCATAAACTGCCCTGCTTGATTTCTATCCATACTCATATTATAAAACAAATCCAACAATCTCGGTTTACTCACCCTGTTACCTCTATTACCTCGTCCAGATTTCTAACAACAAAATACTCTATCCCGTCCTGCTCGCACTGAGCCTTGAACGCCTCCTGCCAGTCTGATAACTTTCCCTTGGGTGTTTTAATCTCCAAGTAACAAACCCGCCCCTGGAAGTGCATAATCCTGTCCGGTGCACCTTTGTAACTACCGAGTCCCTGGGTTATCGAGAAGTTGAATATCCCCCGCAGGTTCAAGTATTCCTTAATCGTGAATTTTATATCAGTCTCCGTCATTCAATCCCCCATTCCTTCTTCATAGACTCAGTAACCGCCCTTACCCCTGCCAGCGACAACTCCCTCATATACGGGTAGTCACATAATCCATCCTTGCTATACTGGCAGTCACGGCACTCCCTGTTATAACCCTGTGGACAGGTTTTGTTACTCATACTACCTCCATGTTTAACAGCCAGTCATGGACACGCTGGATACCGGCGCGAACTTCTTCGTTATCTTTTTCTGACCAATGAATCTCATACCTACGTAAAACGAGAACCTCTGTTTGAGATATGAGATTAAACAACCTTGCGCACTTAACCCCATCTAACAACGGGCATTTATAACAACTGAGGCCTTTCGTGTGCCTATCGCAGATACATGACTTATCCATTACATACCATGCTCTGCCCCGCGTAATATTATTCAAGTCCGTCCTGCTCAGTAACGTCTGGTAGTCGGTATCATCTAGAGTTATCGTTGTATCACCAATCGTTGCTTGTCTCATTTAACCCCCTTCCTTGGCCTATAATCCCCAGACTCGTTTAATACCAGCCGGCTTTTCTCAGCATCCCTGAACCGTGATACTATCCGATCCGGTACTAGTTTCAAATCAAGGTTCGTGGTAACCACTGTATGTAAATCATTCCGGTATCTATAGTTGACGATATCCTCTAACTCGGACCATTCCCACTCAGTTCCCTTTGTC
>Ga0207997_1000980_pt1 | contig 14799 bp, 19 predicted proteins | sample AntAceMetag02UKN_FD_184777 | JGI IMG/M metagenome (GOLD analysis project Ga0207997, IMG submission 184777) | Saline lake microbial communities from Ace Lake, Antarctica - Antarctic Ace Lake Metagenome 02UKN (SPAdes) (version 2) | ecosystem: Environmental > Aquatic > Non-marine Saline and...
TTACCACAAATTGATTTGTAATCATAGCGACAAGTAATCCAGTAAAACCAGAGGTTGCTAAGGCAATTGTATATCTGTATTTTTTTTCTTTTACCTTGTCGTTGATGAAATTAATTATCGGTGGTAATATAATAGCAATAAGAGCTGCTATACCGGTTGGGATTGCATCGATTGGTATAGGTATTATGTCTAACATATTTTTAAGTTTATTTTTTTTATAAAATTAGCCGACCTTTATTATATTATGAACTTTTTTTATAAGTGGGTCAAATAGCTATTGACATTTTTTTTAACATAGTATATATTAAAAATAAGTATGAATAAAGATAAAAAGTCAGATAATAATCTTACACCAATATCTGATAAAAATTTACTTAGTTATACTAGATTCGGGTCTTTCATGAATTGTCCTCATAAATTTCATTTGAAATATCAAAAGGGGATAAGACCTAAAATTGATTCTGTAAAATTTTCTTTTGGTAAAGCAATGCACGAAGCATTAGCATATTATTATGAAAATAATTGTTCGTTAGAATTAGTAATGGAATATTTCTCTATTGTTTGGAATGAAATGACTAGAAGCGACAGTATAGATTACGGAACTAAAAAGGTTACGAAAGCCATGATAAAAGAAGACCCAGAATTAGCGAGCGAGCAGTTTGTAAAAATCAGACCAGAATATTATCTTGATTTAGGACTAAGGATGCTTGAAAGTTATTTTAATACATACGGAGATGAAAAATTAAAAATAGAAGGAGTTGAACAATCTTTTACTTGTCCATTTAAAAATCCTAAAACTAATTACACTAATCGCAAATGGGAGCTGACCGGAATTGTTGATTTAATTATAGATAATGGAGACGGTACTTATGACTTTTGGGACCATAAAATGATGGGTAAGAAGGTGTCTGCTAAAGGATTTCAATTATCTCATCAGATACCAACATATTTTTTAGGGGTAGCTAATTTATTAGGTGTCCCCGTATCAAAAATTAGAAAAGCTGTTTTTAATATAATTTATAAGAATGGTGATTTAGAATGTGAGCGAATTGAAATGACTAGAACTCAGGAAGAAATAGATGAATTTCAACGGCAATTAACTATGGTTTCTAAAGCGATTGATAATAATAGAATATTTCAAAACTTTAATTTTTCTTGTGTATCATGCGAATATGTTAATTATTGCAGAGGTGAAAAGGAAGGTTTTATTACTGAGAGAGTAGCATTTGACCCTGACGAACCGGATGAATTATAATTAAATTTATTTTATGAAAAAAATAAAGATAGAATTAAATTCAGTTACAGTGGGAAATCAAACCAGAAATATTCCACATAATATGAGCAATATGAGGATGCACTGGGCTCATAAAAATCGTTGGAAAAAAGCATGGCAAACAGAAGTAGAAACTATGGTCATGGTTAATCGCAAGAAGCTAGGTAAGCTACCGCTTATTAAACCAAAGATAATTTTTGAATTCTTCATGCTAAAACCATTTGATATTGACGGGGCTTATAACGCATCCAAGCCATTACTAGATTCCTTAAAAGTTTGGAAGAGTAAAGATAACCCTGGTATGGGAGTGATAGTTGAGGATGATATGGATAATGTTGAATTCAGTGTTAAACCAATAAAAGTAAAATCTAAACAAGAAGAAAAAACTATTATTAATATAATAATAAAATAATTATGTCTTATATTTCAAATCATAAATCTATAGGAATTTTTGGAATGGGTGTACTGGGTAAGGCTATTAAATCTTTTTATAAAAATGCTCTATGCTATGACATAGCTACTGATTTCAATTCTGACAAAATAGCGGATGTGTGTAAGCAGGAATGGGTTTTTGTCTGCGTTCCTACTCCATCAATGGAAGACGGGGGAATAGATTTGCAAGCTATCAGCGAAACTTTAAAAACTATTAATTTAAACAAGGGTGAAAAAACAAAGGTAGTAATAAAATCAACTGTAATTCCTGGTACTACTCAAGAACTACAAGGTGAATATAATACATTGCCCATGGTAATGTGCCCTGAATTTTTAACTGAAAAAACATCTTACGAAGATTTTGCCATGCCGGATAAAAATATTATAGGCACTACTAATCAATATCCTCGCATTGGTGCTGATTTAGCTAGAATTTTACCTAGCGGAAATACATTAATAATGACCTCAACTGAGGCAGAGATGGTAAAATATGCTATTAACTCATACTACGCAACTAAAGTGGTTTTTGCTAATGAGCTTTATGAATTATGTGAGAAAATAGATATTAATTATAATGCTGTTCATCGCGGGTTGGTTGCTGATAAGAGAATTAACAATTCTCATTTTAAAATATTTCATGGTGATAATCGTGGGTTTGGTGGTAAGTGCTTACCTAAAGATGTATCAGCTATAGTTGAAGTTGCAAAATTTATGGGCATAGACATGGATTTGTTAAAACAAGTAATTGAATCAAATAAAAAGTTTTCTTCTCTTACTTTTGAAAAAAAGAAGGAAGAATAATTATTTACTAAATTTAATTTTATGCCTATACCTGGTATGGAAAAATTTAAGGGTGAAGACCCAATATTAAGCAAGCAAGATGTAAAATTTATTCGCCTAGAAATTGATGCGGTAATTAAAAAGACAGCATTATTAAAATCTAAGTTTGGCGAGACTCATAAACAAAGTGTTAATTTTAATAATGCTTATAATCAACAAATGATTAATTTGAAGCAGGCTAAAATGTGGGGCGGTCAAATGTTAGAGGAGATGGGTTTCAAATTGCCCGATGAATTTAGAGACGAAAGCTAAAAACTAGAAAAAATATATATGAAGGTAGCTTACATAGGGTATGCCACAAATCAGGGAATAACTGTAATTGCACATTCAATTGCTGACAATATTAAGTCAGATGAATTTTTAATAGTTAGACATCCTTTAGGTTGGAAAAATGAAAAATGTTGGTTAAAAAAGAATTATTGGGAATGTGATATTACCCATCCTACGCGAGAATATTTTGAAAAATATTTTGAAAGTGTAAAACCAGACATCTTTTTTATGGTAGAAACCCCTTTTAGTATTGAAGGTATTGAGATAGCTAAACGAAGGAATATTAAAACAATATTTTATCCCATGGTTGAGCGTTTTCCTCGGGCACATCCTTTTTGGAGTAAGGTAGCAAATTCAGTTGATTTAATAGCTTGTCCAACTATTCAATCGTATAATTATTTTAGAAATTATTATCCTGATAAAAAAGTTGTTTATTTGCAATATCCAATTGATACTAAATTTTTAAAATTTAAACAACGTAAAAAATGTAAAGTTTTTTTACATAATGCTGGACATGGTGGTATTTTAAGTGTAAGAAAAGGAACAAGAGAGGTAGTCAAAGCATTTAATGAAATTAAAAATAATGATAATATTAAATTAATTATTAATAGCCAAAAATCTATTAATTATTATAAGGAAATTGCTCCATTAATTAAAAATAATAAAAATATAGATTTTAGAGTGATTAACACGAGTGATTTGAATAGCTTATATGCTGACGGTGATGTTGCGGTACAACCTAGTCAATTTGAAGGCGTTGGATTAACCATACCAGAAAGTATGGCATGTGGGTTACCAACTATAACCACTAATGCGGCACCAATGAATGAATTTGTAAAAAATGATAATTATCTTGTAGATGTAAAAAATTATTCGCGGTCTATATCTCCTAATAAAGAAATTGGTGTTTGCAATATTGATGTTAGCCATTTAACATCTTTAATGGAGCAATTAATAAATTGTGATATTAGTTCTGAATCAATAAAAGTAAGACAAACAATTGAAGAAAAATTTAGTTGGAATATATGGCGTGATAAATATATTGAGGAATTTAATAAAATAATTTAATAAAAATGTTAAAAGCAAAAAATTTAAAAGAATATAGAGAAGCATACGAAAAAGCCCCTGGTAATTGTTATGGTTATTATACTGTAAAAGAAGTCATGCACCGTTATAATGCTTACGCTAAACTTATTCCATCCGATAGTAAAGTATTGGATGTTGGATGTAATTCTGGCGGGTTGGGAAATAATTTAAGAAATAATAAAAATTGCTTAGATTATGGTCTTGATATTACAGACCTTTGGAAGAAATATGTTCCTAAAGAATTTCACCATAGATATAAAGTTGGCATGGCTGAGGATTTATCTTCAATTATTAAGGACACTTTTGACGTGGTCACTTGCTGTGAATTTTTGGAGCATTTATTGGATGTTGATGTGGTGATGAAAGAAATTATGAAAGTTTTAAAGAAGGATGGAATTTTAGTTGGTAGTGTTCCGCATGATAAAGGAAAGCGTGGTTTTGGGCATTATAAATCACCATCAGATGTTCACATGAGAGAATTTAATGAAAAAACATTAAGTGAGTTATTGAAAAAATATTTTAATAAAGTTGAAATTACAGAATCTATCAGACTTACTGGAAATCCTACATTAGAATTTTATATATTTAAAGCATCTGATAAGAAAAACATATGAAACATTTAATTATAGGTGGCTGTGGATTTATTGGTAGCAACCTCGCAAACTATTTAGTTAAGAAAGGTGAGCAAGTAACAGTTTTAGATAATCTTTCTCGTGTTGGTTCTGAAATAAATTTAAAATGGCTTCAAAAAAAAGGTATAAAATCAATTAGAGCTGATATTGTTGAGCAGGATGTTTTTAATCCAGATGAATATGATGTTGTTCATTTATTAGCAGCACAAACAGCAGTAACTCATTCAATGGATAATCCTCGCCATGATTTTAATGTAAATGCTATTGGAGTGTTTAATGTTTTAGAGACAATTAGAAAGTCAGAAAAAAAACCACGTTTAATTTTTGCTTCAACCAATAAGGTTTATGGTCTGTTGATTGCTGAGGAGCCAGTCAATGAAAAAACTCCGCTTGATTTTTACACACCTTATGGTTGTTCGAAAGGTATCGGTGACCAATATGTCAGAGATTATTCAAGAGTGTTTGGTTTAACTACAACTATTTTAAGGCAGTCTTGTATTTATGGTGATAGACAATGGGGTACCGAAGACCAAGGATGGCTTGCTTGGTTTGCTCTGAGAGTATTGCAGGAGCAACCAATTATTATTTTTGGAAATGGAAAGCAAGTAAGGGATTTATTATATATTGATGATTTGGTAAGACTTTATTCTATAATTGCTTTGTCGGATAAGAAAAAAATTAATGGAAAAATTTTCAATGTTGGCGGTGGTGAAACAAATTCAAGAAATCTAATTGAGGCAATTCATGAGATTGAAGAAAAAACAAATAAAAAAGCTATAATTGAATATCAAATGGAAAGACCAGGCGACCAACCATATTTTGTAAGTGATAATACTATGGTTATGTCGGAGCTTGGTTGGAAACCAAAAATTTCAGTAGATATTGGATTAAAAACTCTTATTACATGGTTAATGACTATACCTACTAAATAAAATAATTATGCCTACAAAAGAAGACGCTTTTAAAAATTTAATGGATTTTAAAGAAATCATGGATGAACTAAAAATTCATTTCTGGCTTGAATCAGGAACATTACTTGGTCCTTATCGGGATAAGGATTTTGTTGATGGAGATGAAGATGATACTGACCTTTGTTTATGGAAAGAAGATATAGAAAAAAGTCCTTTATTTTTACCTAAACTTAGAGCTAAAGGATTTTCTGTTCTCCATGAGTGGAAGTTTGTAAACAAGACAACGGAAGCTATCGCCGTTAAACGTCATGGAAATAAGATAGATATTATTGCCATGCACCGCAAAAAGAATGAGCATGGTCATGTAGTTTATCATTTGGCTCGTAATTTAAGTGGAGGAATGGGTAGTATGCCTTATTTCGCTTATGTTTTTCCTGGTGCTTTATATGATGAATGGGATGAAATAGAATTTCGTGGAGTAAAGTTTAAATGTCCTAAAGATGTAGAAGGTTATTTAGTAGCTCGTTATGGTCCCGATTGGCGAACACCAATTTATCGTCATAAAGGTGACCAGAGATGGCAGGCACATCATCCACTTTGGAATCCTTGCCATCGCACTAATTGGAAATATGATGACCCAAAAGAATTCCTATAATCGTGTTAGTTCATTGCGTGAACTAATCAAGAATAAAAAATGCGTTAGCATCTTGGAAGCCCATAATGGTATCTCAGGATTGTTAGTTGAGTCCGCGGATTATTTTGATGGAATGTGGGAGAGCTCTTTGACTGACTCTGCATCTAAGGGGTTGCCGGATATTGAATTAATTACCATGGATTCTAGGTTACAGACAATCCAGCAAATATTGGATGTTACTACTAAGCCAATGATTGTTGATGGTGATACTGGTGGGCAGGTTGACCATTTCCCTTATTGGGTTAAAAAGCTGGAGCGGGCTGGTGTATCCGCGGTGATAATTGAAGACAAGGCATTTCCAAAGAGAAATAGTTTAGATAAAAAAGCTAGTCATATATTAGAGGACGTTGATAGATTTTCTGAAAAAATAAAAGCAGGTGTTGAAGCAAAAACAAATCCTGACTTTATGGTTATAGCTAGATTAGAAAGTTTGATTGCTAAGCATTCAATGTTTGAGGCTTTAATTAGGGCAGAGGCGTTTGTTAAGGCTGGTGCTGATGGAATAATGATTCATTCTAAGTCAGAAGTATCATCTGAGGAAATAATGGTATTCGCTTTGAGATTTAGAGAAAAATTTAAAGACGTTCCATTAATTGCTGTGCCTACAACTTATAATGATGTTACTGATAAAAAATTAAAAGATTTAGGATTCAATATAGTCATACATGCTAACCACATGTTGCGTGCTTCTTATAAAGCAATGCAAGAGGTAGTGGAAGTAATTTCTAAAAATAAACGTAGTGCTGAATTAAATGATAAAATAACACCAGTTAAAGAAATATTTAAAGCCGTAGGTTATGATAAATAGTAAAGAGCTATTAGACAATATAATAAAAAACAATATAGAATTCATTGTAGGAGTTCCCGATACTACCTTCAAGGATTTTTTAATTACGCTTGATAGTTATAAAAAAAATATAACTCATGTCATGGCATCCAGTGAGGGAGAAGCAATTGGAATCGCTACCGGATATTATTTAGCTACCGGAAAAATTCCTATTGTCTACATGCAAAATGACGGATTATGCAATGCTATGAATCCATTAACTTCTCTCTGCGACCGATATGTTTATGGGATTCCGATGATATTATTCATTGGTTGGCGTGGCACAAATGATGATGCTATTCAACATCAACGAATGGGAGAGATTTTAAAGCCATTGCTTGATTTGTTAGGTATTAAACATTCAGTGATAAAAAAAGTTGATGATGTTCGCGAGGCAAAAAGATATGCACAAATTCAGAGTGAGCCAAGAGCATTAATATTTGAGAGAAAAGTTTTTGAAAAAAGAGAATCAAGAGAAGAAAGTGAAGAATTTGATAGCTCTCCGCGGGAGAATATGATGGATATAATACTTAATAAAATCAGCGGATTTTCAGTTGTCGCAACCACGGGTAAAACTTCCAGAGAATTGTATGAACTAAGAGAAAAAAGAGGAGAGCCAACTGATGATTTTTTAATGATTGGTTCAATGGGCTGTGCGGCATCAATTGGTCTAGGTATAGCGGTTAATGAAAAGCCAGTGTGTATATTTGATGGTGATGGAGCTGTCTTAATGAAAATGGGGACGTTAGCTACCATTGGTTATTATAAGCCATTAAGATTTATTCATATTCTCTTTGATAATGAAAGTTACGCGAGCACAGGTGGTCAAGCTACTGTTTCGAGAAATGTTAATTGGAAAATGCTTTTCATGTCAGTCGGATATTTTGATGTTTACGAAATTTCTAGTATTGATGAATTAAAAGAAATAAATTTTTCATCCCTCACTATGCCGACAGCAATAGTTGTTAAGGTGTCTCCGTATGCTAGGAAAAATTTAAAAAGACCAACTAAAACATTAAAGGAAATAAAAGATTTATTCATGAAAAAATTATGAGACAGTTTATTATAGACAGAAGAAAAATTAAAATACCGGCTAATCCGCCGTTAGCGTTTGCTATGAAAGTCTTGCAAAGAGCTAAGCATGTTGGGTGTGATGAAATTGTTTCAATCGGAGGTGGTTCCACAATTGATGTTGGTAAATTTGTAGCTTTCCATCTAGGAGTAAAGCATACGGCTATTCCGACAACCGCTGGTACAGGAAGTGAGGTTACAAAGTTTGCTGTCTTTGTTGATAACGGAAAAAAAGTATCGCTTGAAAATGATAAGTTAATTCCTGATAAAGTTATTATGGACCCAAAACTAACTTTAACTCTTTCGCCAGAACAAACAGCGGCAAGTGGATTGGATGCTCTTTCTCAAGCGATTGAATCTCATTGGTCGCCGTCAGCTAATCAGATAAGTCAAAATTATTCTTTTATGGCAATTAGTTTAGCAATGAATAATTTATTTAAGTCTTATTCAGAACCTAAAAATTTAGAGTGGAGAAAATTAATGATGTTAGCGGCAAATTTTTCAGGAAGGGCTATTAATATTACTAGGACATCAATTTGCCATGCAATTTCTTATCCATTAACAATCCGTTACGGGATACCGCATGGTATAGCATGTGCTATAACATTACCACTTTTTCTTGAATATTATAAAATTAAAAGTTTTCATATTAATAATTCTGAATGTTACATTACTTCATTTGATGTAAGTATGTTGCTAGTTAATCTCGGTATTAATATTAGTGAAATTTTAAAAGATGTTGATTTAGAATTTGTTGCTACTGAGGCACTAAAGGTAAAGCGGTCAAAAAATGTTCCTTACCCAATAAGTAAGAAAAAATTAATTAAATTATTAAAATCATATGCGTAAAAAATATAAAATAGGATATTTACCAATGACTGCTGATTTATTTCATGTGGGTCATTTGCGAGCTATCCAAAAAAGTAAAAGCAAATGTGATTTTTTAATCATAGGATTATTAACTGATGCCGCTATTGAAGGTTATAAGCCAAGAAAAACAATATATAATTTTGGAGAAAGAAAGGAAATTCTTGGAGCATTGTCAGTGGTAGACCAAGTAGTAGCTCAAAATAGTATCAATCCACTTGCAAATTTAATTAAATACAAGGCGGATGTAATGTTTAGTGGTGATGGATTTGAACCGTTGGAAAAGATGGCAGCTGAGAAAGCTGATGTTGCGTTGAGTGATTTTAAATATTATGAAAAAAGAAGCACTACATCTACTAAGAAACAAATCAAACAAAATGGAAAAAAATAAATAATATTTAAAAATTAAATAAAAAATTATGTTTACAGCTATTACAACTTTAATTTGGTTTTATATTTTTACTAATCATAACATTGATTTTTCTAAATTTCTGGATATTACATTAATAGCTGGATGTTTGATGACATTTTTATGGTCTGTTTCAGAAGATGTTTTCTTTATAAATTTTTTAAGTTCGATTATAAAACGTAAAATAAATCCATGGGAAAAAAACAAGGAAAAAAGACAAGATTAAAAAAGAAAGAAAAACGCCGTAAAAAAATAGAGGGGTGTGAATTTGTCGGTCATAAAAAAATAAATGCAAATTACAATTCCGACAATTGATTTAACCACTGATTGGTGGGCACTTATTATTGCCGCTGGATTTACAGCGGTGATATGTTTAATATTAATTATATTATTATTAAAAAGATGATATGGGAAATATACCTTTAGTTAGCATTGTTAATGCTACTTACAATCAAGCTGAGTGGGTCGTAAAACTCCTAGAATCTCTACGTAATCAAAGCTATAAAAGATTGGAAATTATTATTGTTAGTGATGGCTCAACCGATAATACAAAAGAGATAGTGGAAAAATTTAGAAAGGAAAATCCTGAATATGACCTTCTTTTTAAATTTATTGAGAAGGAACATAGTGGCGTACAACACTCAAGAAATGCAGGGCTGGAGATAGCCACTGGAAAATATATTATTTTTCCTGATTCTGATTGTGAGCTTTATTCTTCATGTATAGAAAAGATGGTTAATGTTTTAGAGACCATGTCTCAAATTTCATATGTTTATTGCAATATGCAAAATGTTGGTGCTTACGATAGTGTATTGCGTTGTGGTCAATTTGATGAACAGAGGTTAAGAAAGGGAAACTACATTCCGGTAGTTACCTTAATGAGAAGAGAGGGATGCCCGCGATGGGCACCGGAGATAAAACGGCACCAAGATTATGATGTCTGGCTTTCATGGCTGGATAATGGTGGGGTTGGATATTGGATTGATGAGGTTTTATTTAAGCATAATACTCGCAAAGATAGTTTAACATTCACTAGCGTTTCAATTGCGGAAGCTAATAGGAGTGTATGGGGAAGGCACGGACTATTATGAAAATAGCAGTTTACACTTTAACCCGAGATAGAATTGAATATACTAAAAAAACATTAGTAGAAGCAAAGGCTACCGCCGGAATTGAATTTGATTATTATGTTCTTGATAATGGTTCTATTGATGGAACTCAGGATTGGTTAAAAAAGCACGAATATCTTTTTAAAAAGATTTTTTATTCTGATGATAACAAAGGTCTGTGGAGAGGTATAAATATTCTTTTAAAAGAAACAAATAATTTTGAGGGATATGATTTTGTCTTGAAGTTAGATAATGATGTTGAATTTCCCCATGAGAATTGGTTGAAGGAATTAGTTGATGTTTATAATCAATTAGAAGGAAACAATTGGATTCTATGTCCTTATGTTGATGGTTTAGGAAATGGTAAGGGAGGAGCCGCACGTTCATCATATCTTGATGTTGGACAGCACAAAATTGGGTATTCTAATTTTGTGGGCGGTATTTGTTTATTTACAAATCAAGCTGCTTATCGTGGATTAGAATTTCCTCCCAATAGACCAAAGGCAAAGGGTTGGGATGTTCATTTTTGTGGAATGCTCAAAGGAGAAAAGAAATATAAAATAGCATATACTGAGACAATTAAAATTAAGCATCGTGATACTTCGGACGGACAAAATGTTCTTTATCCTGAGTATCGTAAAAGGAAACTTTATGAAGTCCATACCCCCTACGAAGGTGACGATAATAGTTATCACGTATAATTCAAGTCATATATTAGATAGATTTTTTAGAGGGCTCTCAATTGCCGGATATGATTTTGAATTAATATTAATTGATAATGCCTCAAGAAATCAAAGTGAATTGCCAAGATTTATTGAAAGGCATAATACTGGTAAGTATTGTAAATCAGTGAGGACTATTTTAAATACAGAAAATTTAATGTACACTAAAGCCGTCAATCAAGGCTTGTCCTCTTTTAATACTGACGTTGTTCTCGTAATGAATCCTGATTGTTATGGCGTAGACGAAGGATGGTTGAAAAAAATGATTGAACATTGGGATAAATATGCTTGCGAGGTAGCCGGTTATAAATTAGTTCGTGATGATATTAATATTATTGAGCATGTTGGGGCAAGACACCCTGGTGTTCATTTAGGTAAGGGTGAAGAAGATAAGGGGCAGTATGATAAAGTAACTCTTTTAATGGGTAAGGACGAATATGTTACTGGTGCTGCTTGGATGCTAGGAAGCCATACTATAAAATATTACGGATTGTTAGATGAAAAAAATGTTCATTATGCCTCTGACAGGGAGTATTGTATTGATGTTAGAAATAGGGGTGGTAAAATTTATTATTTTCCAATTCGTATGGTTCATTTATTTGGAAAAAGTTCAATAAATTAATAATATAAAAATTATGAAAAAGAAAATATTTTTTCCCCTAGACCCTAATTGGGGATTAGTTATGCAGAGAATTACTCTTGATATACAGAGATTTGCTCCGCCTGAGTTTGAATTTGTTGATAGCCATGAAAAAGCTGATATAGTTTTTTGGCATGTAATTGGTCCGCGTAAAATTCCAAATGATAAACCGTATGTAATGTTATTTCATTGCTTTGGCAGGGATAGAGGAGAGACTGCCTTTAATACTTTATGGAATCCGTCTTTTAAAAATGCTTTAATGGTGTATGGATATTATCCTTTACACAAATTTTTAAAAGAAGAGGACATGAAAGAAATAAATTATGTCCGCCGACCATGGGGAGTTGACCCCGAGCTATTTTATAAAGAGCCATCCATCCCTAAAAAATTTACTTGCTTAGCGACTGGTTATGTATCTAAGACAGAGAGCATTTTAGAATTATATAGGGCATGTGAAAAGGTTGGCGGTAAATTATTGCATATTGGAGGACCGATTGAAGATGAAGTAGGGATACTTAATCCAATGTATTATCAGCGGGTTCATAATATTACTGACCATCAAATGAGAGAGGCTTATAATTCTTGTAAATGGACATCAGCATTAAGGAGAATAGAAGGATATGAGTTGCCGGCACTAGAAGGATTTTTATGTGGCTCTCAGCCAATTTGTTTTGACATCCCTGATTTTTATAAGCATTGGTTTGGTGATTTTGCAACTTTTGTTCCTCACTCAAATATGGAGACTGTTACAAATGAACTAGCTAAACTGTTTCAAACTGACCCTTTAATAAGTGATAAGAAAGTTAAGGAAGTAACGGATAAATTTAATGTTGAAAAGTTGTCAATGGAATTCTGGCATGAGTTTAAAAAAACTATTTAATAACATAAATAATAATAAAACATATGTCTAAATCTCCAAATGCTGTTAGCATTTTAAAAAAACAACTTAATAACAAAGAGAAAGAAGTAAAAAATAGGAAGATAAAAATCTTATGCTATTGTGATAGTCCAACTGTTACAACTGGCTTCGCGACTGTTTCAAAAAACATTTTAAAGAGACTCCATGACAGTGGTAAATATGAAATTGTTGTGTGGGGAATTAACCATTATGGTCTTCCTTATAATCATAAAGAATTTCCGTATGATATTTATCCGGCTGCTTATGCTGACCCTGGTGACCTTTATGGACGGCAAGCATTTATAAGTTTTATGCAAACTATTGACTTTGATATTCTCTGGACTCTTAACGACCCCTCTGTAATGGCTACTTTTTTACCGGAGAATATTGTTAAAATAAGAAATGAAAATCCAGCAAAGATTTTTCAGTGGATTTTTTATTTCCCATTGGATACAGAATATTTAAAGAGAAGTTGGATGGCTCCTATAATGACGGCTGACTATCCCGTGGCTTATAATAAATGGGCTTATAATCTATTAGCTGAGGCATCCCCAGAATTAAAACGTAAGTTAAAAACAATTTATCACGGGATTGATGAAAAGATATTTTTCCCAATAGCAAAAGAAGAGAAAGAAAAATTCAGAAAAGAATATTGGAATGAGATGTTAGATAAAGATACTTTCTTAGTTATTAATGTTAATCGTAATCAACAAAGAAAAGATTTTTACCGCACTATGAAAGCATTTAAGCTATTCAAAAAAGAACGTCCTAACGCTCATCTTTATCTGCATTGTAAAATTGATGATGTTGGTGGCGACTTATTGGAAATTGCTGCTCAAATAGGTTTGGTGCCAGCTAAAGATTTTTCATATCCTCACCCCGATAAATTCCACCCGTCTACTGGTATGCCAGTTGAGGTTCTAAATAAGATTTATAATGTAGCCGACTTAGTGATGTCAACAACTTTGGGAGAGGGTTGCGGATTATCTTCGTACGAAGGCTTGGCAACTAAAACACCTATTATAATGGCTAACAATACCGCTCTATCTGAAACATTGGCAGAAGGAAGAGGAATTCCTGTAAAGTCTGGTTCTGATGAAAATCTATGGGAAGTCATGCCACAAGATAATTCAGTTGTCCGTCCGTTGACTGATGTTAATGACATGGCTAAAGAATTGATTAAGGCGTATGACGATAGGGACAAATTAAAAAAGATAGCCGACACTGGCTATCAATGGATTATGGAGCGGACTTGGGATAAGGTATGCAAAGATTGGCTTGCCTTGTTTGAAGAGGCAAGCCAAAGAGTAGTTAGTATGCAAGAGGGCAAAACTATGCCAAATGTTTCTGATACAGATGTTGGAGCTGTCCGTTCGTAAAGTGGGTATAAATTTGGGTAGTGCTGATAGACTTATGTCCTAGCATTTCTTGGACTGCTCTAATATCAAGCCCATTGTTTAACAGATTAGAGGCAAAGGAGTGTCTAAAAGTGTGTGGAGTAATATTTTTATCTAACCAGCCGATTTTTCGGCTGGTTTTTTTTATTATCTTTTGTACTGTACGGGTACTGATTGGTTCTTTCCCGCCAAAAATATATGGCATTTTCACTATTGGTTGCAAATAGGAAATGGTATTTTTTCCAAAGAAAGCAATTCTAGCTTTCCCGCCCTTGCCAATAATATTTATTTTTTTAGTCTGGAAGTTAATTTGGCTTGATTGTAGATTGGCTAATTCCGATACTCTTAATCCGCTTTCTGATAATAGAGAAATAATCGCCTTGTCGCGGGGTAAGTCGCAGGATGAAATGAATTGTTTAATTTCGTCTGGTTGCATAAAATCTATATGTCGGTCGGGTACCTTGGGAAGTTCTATTTGCTCATTGCGGATAGTAGTAATATTTTGCTTGTTAAGATATTTTAGAAAACTTTTTAACGCCACTAAATAATGTCTGTGGGTGATAGCAGGATATTTGTCAGATAAAAATTGGCTGTATGATTGAATATCATCTATTGATAATTTTGCTGGTTCTTTATTATCAACAAAATCACTAAAAGAATATAGTCGCGTGCTATATGCCTTAATGGTGCAATTTGAAAAGCGTAAAACACCAGATATATAT
>Ga0207997_1000981_pt1 | contig 14795 bp, 28 predicted proteins | sample AntAceMetag02UKN_FD_184777 | JGI IMG/M metagenome (GOLD analysis project Ga0207997, IMG submission 184777) | Saline lake microbial communities from Ace Lake, Antarctica - Antarctic Ace Lake Metagenome 02UKN (SPAdes) (version 2) | ecosystem: Environmental > Aquatic > Non-marine Saline and...
TTTATTGATAAATTCAGTATCTCCAGTTTTTTTAATAACAACTAATATATTCATACCCTGAAATAAGAATCTTAAAATTGTTAAGTCTAAATAAGCTGGGCTAATTTTTATTAGTTGATTTATTATCGGTAAGAACAAGCCATACTTTATCTTTTTGATTATTGATTTGGTTGGATTGATAAATAATTTTTGCTTAACAAGCTCAATATTCTTACAACTCTCTTTGTAATAATAATAACTATCAAAATTATACATATTAAAAGTTCCAACAAAGAAAACTCTTTTGTGATCTGGGTTTCCCCATGTGAAATCTCCATAAGGAACTTTTATTTTTATCAAACCATCAATTTTACAGACCCTGTGTATTTCTTTTAATATTGGTAGAGGGTAGGGAATGTATTCTAAAACATCATACATTAATATTTCTTCAAATTGATTATCTTTGAACGGAAGTTTATTACCTTTGTAAATATCATTCAAATCAAAACAAACATCTGCGCCGTCATCATTGTGGGAATCTAAGTTTATGAAATCTTTTCTTAAATCTTTTCCGCAACCTATATTTAATTTATCCATATTCTAAATACTACTTACTGAAAGAACTTTATAAATATTCCCATCATCCCCTCTTTGCTATCTTGGGCGGTCGCATCATTTTGTTAATATCCTTCGCTGATAATAGAAAATTTTTGTGAAAACAATATGAACAAAGTATGTTTGGGCGGCCGGCCTTACGAGTTATAATTTTAAACTTCCCACTACATTTCACTCCGCAAATTTTACAATAATTTAACATCTTCAATGATGCCAGGACAGACGATTAATCTTTTAGCATTTCTACACGCAGAACAAATCCCTGACTGGTTATAACTTCGGAGAACCTTTTTGCAACACTTACACTTTTTTACTGGTTTAGGAATTACCATTAAGATGTAAAGTTAATTGGACTTTAAATAAACTATGTAAATAAAACAACGCCCCAAAAGATTCCTATAAGAAATATAAGAATTAACTGTAAGAGATTTACCTTCATCCAAAATCTCCATTGGTTCAAAGTATCACCCCAATAATCTAATGATATTCTTAAGCGTGTACGCGAATGAGCAAGTTCCTCTTTAAGCAATTCGATTTGAGTATCTTTAGATTTGCCTCTATAATCTTTTTCAATTAATTCTTTTTGTTTTTCAAAATAGCTAGGAGGTTTCTTTGGTTTTATTTCTTTCTCAATCATCATCCTCACCTCCCTTCATTTTTTTATAGAAGTAATAGTTAGTTCCAAAGAATGCAAGGATTGCGAAGATGATTCCATAATACCAAGCGAAAGCTATTGGGCCAATTAATTCAGCTCCTTGTAACATTGGGCCAGTTAATTCAGCTCCTTGTAACATTGGAATATAGGATAGTATGGATGGAAAAGTAAACGCGAAGAATACTATTAATATTGCTATTAAAATAGAAGACATTTTGGCTTCCATAAAACTATCCGTCTCTTTTTTAAGTGGCGATACTATAAATATAACCTCTGTTAAAATAAAAGCAGCAACAATACTAATTAAACCCCACCAAGGAATCATAAACAATCAACCCGGAACTCAGTCATTAGTTGTGGCATCTTTTTTCTAAGCCAAACATAGAACTTCAAATATTCCTCCGCCTCCTGTTTAATATAATTAGTAACTTTGTCATATTGCTTTGAGTTATAGAAGGCAAGACAAACAAGACCATCACCATTCTTACCCGTGATTTTATCTAGGCCACTTCCCTTAAACTGACCGCCATTCATTAAGATGCCAACGCTATGTAAATCAACGGTGGGCCTATCAAAAAGTTTTATTGGTTTTTCTAAGCCGCATGTAATACTTCTTTCTCTCAAGAATTTATCTTCAAAGCCAAGACAATATCCATGTGCAACAAAAGCCCACTGGTCTTCTCCTAGGATTGATTGGAATTTTTCAAGTATCTTTTTCTCAGAAGTCTTCCAAGCTTTTAGAATTATTAAATCTCCAACCGGTTCTCCAGTATCCCAATCCAATTTTTGATATTGGATTGTAACTATCTTATCAACGGCTGGGTCAAGTCCAGTTGTTTCAATATCTAAATAATAGTTAGCCATCTTATTTTTCCACGCTATTGCTGTCCAACGCAGTTGTATCATTATTCGAAACAGTTTGTTTAATTCCATAATCTTTATTCCCAATAAATTCTTCAGTCCATCTATCCCATGTCGATTGACAAAAAGGACAATGTAAAAATGAAATGTCATCATGTTTAGAGGGGTCTTTTATACCAAGCAACTTTGAAAAATGATATGGCTCAGAATAAGACTCCTTTTCCATTGCTTGTAATTGTTTGTCGGTCTTATCTTTGTAAGCTCCCATCTCTCGCCAGACTTTCCAAATCCTTCCACCATCCCAAGAACGATTACACACGGGACAATTACCGTGAGAGTCTAACTTTTTTTTATTCATAAATAATCTACTACTTACTTACTTATAAATGTTTCCATTCTTTTCACCTCGAGCTCCACAAACATTGGAGCAAATAAAATAATAAATATTTTAACTGCAAGCTTACTTACGCTCAGCAGCTATTTCTTTTACATCAAAGATAATCATACCTTCTTCAACTCTAGCGTTGTAACAACCTAAAGGAATTCTTTTAGATGCTAAAGCTGCAGAGAGTGTCCAAGACTTACCCTTCTTATTAAATTTAAAACCAGTAATAATATTACTAGACGGCCTAAAGCCTACCTTATTAAATTCTGTATCAAAATAGATTTCTGCGCAAGTATGTTCTCCCCAATGATTTACTAAATCATTACCAATTGAAAATCCATTTTTAAAAACAGAAACTTCTTTAGGGTTTCTAGCTTTGATTCCAGCTCTCTTCTCCATTAATTTAAATGCCATTCTTATTCTTTACCTCCTTTTCATTACTTGTAATTTTCATTCTTCATCTACAGCAGAATAATATGGACAGCCATTTTCTACACAAGGCATCGTTATTTGTCCTGGAGCTTTATATGCTGTATTGTGTTTAACATGGTCGCATCGCCCCCTAACTCCTCTGTATTTACATTTAGTTTTCTTTTTCATAATAGATTACTTACTTACTTACTTATAAATGTTTTGATTATAATTACCGACTTCTTTAATACTAATCGAAAATAGTAGGAGCGGGTCTCCCTACTCGCTCCCACAAGCCGAGGGATGGATTCGGACCATCGCTCTCTGCGTTATGAGCGCAGTGCTCTAAACCAGACTAAGCCACCCCGGCAAAAAGAAAGATGGAGCTCTATACCTTTTTCTTCCAAAATCTTTCTATTGTTTTTTTTGGTATTTCCATTGTGAGTATAAACCCCTCCTTCAAATAAGTTTGTTTGGAGCTATGTTGTTTAGACATAGCAATTAGTTTATGAAAACCAAATTTCATTTAAGTATCGCATGGAGGGGCTGGAGTTTTTTATTTTTTGTATACGATTATAATGTGCTTACTTTTTGTTACTAAGCTCAGAGAATCTTGTTAAACTTTCATTAATGCTTTTTATCAACTCAACTGCTGTCTCTTCGTTTTTCTTCATATCTATTTTGAATTCAGCAATCTCACTTTCCTTATCTTCAACTTCTCGTTTCATATCTCTCAATTGTGTTTCTTTATATTTGAGAGTTTTCCCGATACTGTTCTTCTCAATGATTAAGCTTCTCTTCTTTTCTTCAAGCTCTGCAATTACTTCGTATCTACTTTTTATTTCTGCTATTGTTTTATCTCCTGTTGTTTAGTTTTAATTTCTATTAACATAAAAAGAATACCCATTATAAATAATGCGACTCCGAAGAATGCTAGTAAGGCTGGGTCAATACATCCACCAGAAATCATATTTAAAAAACCAACCACTATACAAAAAACTCCAATTGGAATAAGACTATCACTTAACATCTTCATCTTCCTCCGTAACTGTGTGTTCAAAATTAACTGTCCCTCTAATATATTTTGCATAAGCACAAGTTTCTTTACAATCTTTGTGCATAAAATAATCACAATCTTCAATTTCTCTATTCCTACAATTTATATATTTTGGTATGCTCATTTTTCAATCTCCCAAGTGTCCGAGCATTCTCGAGTTTTATTTATTATATTAATTTGATATAATGTATTTTCATCAATAAAATTTTCATCTTCTAATCCTAACTCTAAATTATTTTTTCTCGCTTGAGATTCTAAATCATCTGCTAATAATCTTAATTCATTTATTGTTATTGTTAATCCTTGTCGTATCATTTTTTCTCCTTCAGAATCTTTTTTAAATTTTTATTAGTTCTCTTTTCTGCTTCTTCTAATGTTAGTGGGGGAGAGTTATAGTAAGGAGTCATCACTTCCTTCTCACCCTCCGAGGAAGCGTTATCTTTATTAAGACCCCACATATCAGTATCTTTTAGTTCACATTTGGGGTTCTTCTTTATTTTGTTAACCCATTTCTTGTGTCCAATCTTTGCAGCCTTTTCATCGGCATAATCTTCTACAATAATCCAAGTGTCTTTTCTCTTAACACCAGTTTCCCACCTTCTAGTATCTCCTGGAACACAGGTGTCTATAGTATGATTATTAACATCTTCATTCATTGCCTCGTCTCTTCTGGCTCTCATTGATCCATCAGCCATAGCTCCAAAAAAGTCTATTGCTCCTCCAAATCCTTTTTCTAAATTTACCATTATTCCTTTACTTCTAAGATTGCGTCGTCCTTAATACCATCAACAATATAATCTAGCATTTCTTGTTGAACTATACCAGCATCTGTTGATAATAATTCTGGAGAATTTAACATTACAGACCAACCTAAAATCATATCATTTAATTTTTCTAATCTTATCTTTAAATTACCAGCATATTTACCTAGTAAAGTTTTTAATTCTTCATCATTCATGCGTCACCTCGCTTTCTTTTTGTTCTGCGTCGCCGTTTAATGAATCACCGGTAGCCCCATCGTTCTCCTTACTCGCCTTTGCTTTTTCAGGATGGGTATGCTGATGGCTAGGCGAATCTCCGCATTTTTCCCGGTGAATTAAAAGAAGCTCAGACCTTCCGCCTATCTGACCAAGAGATAGAAGACACATTGCCTCGCCGCGTTCCTTGTGTCCTTTCTTCCAATATTTCTCTAGGTAATCTATCGCTTGTTGCATTTCTTCTGTTTGTTCCATTGTAATTGTAATGCCCTGCCGCCGGCCTAGCAGGGGCTTGTATGAAAAAGAGTTGAGATAACAACTAGCCGGCTTTTGTTACGGGCAGAGGATGCCCGTGACTATGATAGGCCTCACCCGCTTTCTCGAGCCTCCTGTTCCATTATTTTATCCATGTTGTGGAATATCCTATACACGTGAGAAGTTGTTAGCATTCGTGCTCTTTTAAGAGTATGACTTATGTTTATACATGTCTCACAAATCTTGCATGCTTTCCCGGTTGCGTGAAAGCTTTCTTCACATCTCAAACAAGGCCTACCCATTTTTTTTAATATACCTATCAATTTTTAATTTTAATGTTTTAAGCCGACTGATAATATCATCTTTGTTTTTATCTCCAACAGAAGATATCGGCATAAGTATAAAGATTGAACCTCGGTTAATCCAGTTCTTAAAATTATAATAAGCAGAGCTTTGTCGGCTGTAACCTTTCTCAACAGCTTTCTGATGACGCCACTTATTTACATCTAAAATGTTTTTAGGATTAAATGATTTTATTTTTGTTGTAGATAAGTTATCTTCGATTACTGCTTTAACTATTTCATCTTGGAATTGATTTGATTTAAGCTGACAAACCATCGCAAGTTTAAACGCAGATATTTTCTTATCCCTCAAGAGCTCCCAGCTTTTCTTAGTAGCATTATCAAGAGACAAGCATCGCTTAGTTGTTGTGTAGGGTAACCCCATATCTTCAGATAGTTTTCTCATAGTAAATTTTTTATCCCAGATTTCTTTACCAAGTTTATTCGCTCTGCTTAGAACTTCCCACTTAAGAAGTGTTTCGTTGTCGCGAATAATATCGAGCTCATCTTTAGATGCAAAATATTTTTCCTCAAGAGTTGTTGGTATTTTCTTTCCCATAAATATACTACTTACTTACTATTTAAAAACTTTATGATTTCTGCTTATCTCTTTGTTCTAACCAAAGTTTGTAGAGTTGACATTCATTTGGATTTTTAATATATTTACAGATTGTTTTACACCTCTCAATTCTTCTGCTGGATTTTTCTGCGTAGCGATGATGACAAGCAGAACCAGAAATAGATTTGTATGGACACTTTATTAGTTTCATTGGACCCACTTCATTTCATTAAAATAACAATCATGGCAAAGGTGATAGTCGGAGACAACAGGAGATGTGGTGGCACATATTTCAATGCCGCACTTTTCACAATTGGTTATGACTTCTGTTTCCATTCTTTGAATTAAATATCATTCTCTTAATTGTAAAGCCGTTATTAAAAAGGTTTCTGCTGGAAGGTTGTTTATTTGTAATGGCTTTCTGTCGATACTATTGAACCATAAACATTCTATACCGAAGACGGCTGCGAGCATATTATATTCTCCAAGCCTAGCTTTTGTTATTTTGCAATTACTCTTTGCTTGAAGAAGAACAATTCTATGTTCATGTCTAGCAATAGCATCAAACTCTTCGCCACAGAAATGATAATCTTTTTGGAATCTTCCATGAGGGAAAAAAAGAATATCCTTATAATTATTCTTTTTCATCCACGCTCTAATTTTATTATTAGTTCGCTGCATCTTACTTCGGGTGTTTACCATCAACTCTTTTCTTCACTCTCCGATTATGTTTGCACTTATCACAAAGTCTTTCAAACTTTCCAGTGGGTTGGAATGGTTTCTCACAATCCTTACACAATCGCCTGAGTCGTTTGTTTTTTGGTTTTTCCATGAGTATAAAATGCAGGCCGGTTAGGGGGGTCTTTAAACCGCTTCTACCTCGCCACCCACATTCCAGACTTTGCCTGGAGTCAGAGCCCCATTGAGTTTCCCCAACGAGTCCACCAATGTGGGCGGCCTACCTTAAACATAAGGGGCCCACAAAGCACAAGAGAAGTTTTACCTTCTCATGCGCTATCATCTCGGGAAAAAGGAGCGGGCAGTGATTAGGACCCGCGAAACCCTTAATGATTATAAAATGTAGGAGGGTATCACCCTTGCAATTAAATGCACCTACACCCCAACCTTTGTTTGGCGTCAATGCGAAATAGAGGATTCTACTTCGTTATTATAAAGGTTCTTCATCTTTTTAAATCCCTCGGGTCTAGGATTACCACCAACTAGATAATTTGATTTAAGTTTTTTTTCTTTTCTCCATTTGAAAACCCAAGAATTACTTACACCTAATATTTTTGCAATCTTATTGTCGCTGATGCCAGTGCTATATAAAGCAAATACTTTTTCGTATTCTATATTTATCTTTGGGTTAGAAATAAAATTTAAGATACCATCTATGTGAATTTTTATTCTCCTGTGCATAGTAAATTAGTTATATTATTATTTAGCTTATTCCCATCTATGTGATGGATACATTTTCCCTTTAGAACTTTCTCATTCACTTTCTCCCAAACATAAATGTGATAACCAATTTCTCATCCACCTGGAATACTAATCATTTTATATCCTAAGGAGCTAACTCTAGTTGTTGGATTGGTATTAAACTTCTCTATAGATTTTTTCCTAATAGCTTTATGGGCTGCCTCCGTTTGTGCTTTCCCATATAATATTCTATGGTCGGTTTTTTTAGTTAGTCCTTTATTCCACGGCACAAAATTATTTTTCATCAAAATCCTCCGCTTCCTTTAATGTCATGCGTCCATTACAAAATGCAAAATTATTACAGATATATTGGTCTCCGCGCATTGTGTAATGGAGTTCCATTGGGATATTACAGTGGGGGCAGTGGGGTTTGTTTATGTCTTTTATTTTCATAATGTGTCACTTTCAATTAATTATGGGGGTTTTCAATGGGGTGATTTGTGTTGATATTTAGGCCAAATGATGGTAGGGTTGGTAGGGTTGGTAGGGTTGTAGCCCTCCTCCCATATTCACTTGTAAAGGGGGTTTCACATCGTACCACTACCCAAACCCTACCAACCCTACCAACCGAACCAGAGTTATTCGGTTTGTGAGTCAAAAAGTCCATTTTTTTACCTCTCCCTTCCATTTTTTTGAAAATAGATAACTCCATCTTGCCGGGCGGATAGTTTCATCTTCTACTATCATTTTTATGTCACTCAATATCCGTCCTTTAAATTTCTTGAGCTTCAACCCGAATTTCACATCAGAAGAAGGAAGGTCCCAATTTAATTGTGTCATTAAATTATTATATTGTGCAATTACTTTTATTTCTGATTTACTCATGGATTTTTCTGGGCATGCTTGATAGCAGTTCTCAAATAATTCTTTCATCTCATCTGTCTCAGAATCTATTGAGACACCTGACATTTCTTTATTCCTTAAACATGGACTTCCATATCCAGCTGTTTCCATTATCCCGCCGCAGACTCTAGCCCATTCTGGATAGGAAGCAAAGGGTATGCTCCCACTTGGACTACCTTTATTAAACCAGTTTCTAGTGAGTGAGTATAGCGCTGATAATATTTTATCTCTATTCTCTAACACCCAATTGTGTAGGCTTGGTCTTTCGAAGTGTCGCGTGTTAGCATCCTCAATATCTAAGAAGAGTTTAATGAAGATTGTTCTATTGGCTAAGTCGGGAGTAAGAGTCATCCCAATGTTACCACTAAAAGAAAAGTCCATCTCATTATCAAACGCAACTTCCACATTCTTTCCAAGCAACCTATCAGTAAATCTTGTTGCTGTTGTTACTGATTCGAAGACCGCGCTATTGAGATGGCCTTTGTTATTTGAGAAGTGCAATCTCTTCTTCCCACTTATCATAGCAGAGATGAGTTTCTTTCTAAGCTCATCATTGCCGCCACTTGTGTGATACTCTCCTGAAGAGATAGGAGCCTCTTCAATTGCATTACCTTCATAAATCATACCGGTTATCCCTGCGCAAAAATCTTTACCACTTCTTTCTCTATTCGCTTCGTAACAATAGACAGGGCATCTTGTATTAAATCCTGTAGTGAAAAGTCCCCGGAGGAATGGTGTCATCATGGCAGCGATAGCATTGTAATAATCTTGTTCTCCTTCAAAACAAAACTCTTTGTAAACTTCTTTAAGAATAGCCTTCGCTTCTTCTAATGGCATTCCCATATCTGAAATCTTTCCACAATCCATTGGAAGCCAAGACCGAAACCTTTCATCGTAACCAATCTTTGGGAATGTTAATTCCCCCTTATAGATTATTGGAAGCTGCACATTAAATATTCTATTTATCGACGGCAACCCATCTTCTATTATCTTACTCTCTAAAACAATACCGCCATCATTTTTTGTCATAGATTTCTCAACGATAAACTTTTGTCCTGACTTTGCTATACGATATGTCCAAGGTACAAAGTATCTTTCTATTAGTGTGGCAAACCTCCCAGAAGTTACGGGTATAAATCCCGTGTGAGTTACTTGGTCTTCTTCGTTCTTAATATCTCCAAGTTCTATTATCTGCCTAGAGTCTTGTCGATAGAACAGCACTTTCTTTTGAGCGAGGATAGAAGTCAACCCCTCTGCAAATACTGAGACATAAGAATCATCTCCTGGTAATTGTATTGGAACTTTACCTGCAAGAATCTGAGGATTGGTTTCAACGTTAAGTTCATTAAGTCCACTAATACCTTTCACCTCATCTTCATCTTTTTCAAACGTTGCTCTTACTCCATTAATTCTTTCTTGAACATCAGTGTCCCCACAGTCCTCACAAATCTTTTGCACGGTTGTGATTACGCTGTTGAGTCCCATCCTTTTTTTCTTACGAAGATACCCCGCTAAACATATCGCTAGGTTTTGTCTATCGCCTTCTACCCATTTTGATTTAACTTCCTTGAGAAATTTGTCGTCTTCAATATCTTCTGTTTCATTAGTATCGACTTTTTTAGTTGGTGATGGTAATGCGCCATACTTTTTTATGAGAGCAATAAGCGCTTCAGTATTTTCCTCAGCATTAACTCCGGTATTAATAAATTCAACTTTGGATATCTTTTCTCTGGTATAATTATAAGTTCCTAAAACCCTCATCACTCTTTCAAGATTGAAAACTGCGCCATCAATATCAAAGCTCTGGTCTTGCATAACTTTCTTGAATGACGATAAAGAATCTTCTTTGTATTTGAAAGCCATATCACTATCAACAAAGTCAACTAGATTGTGTAGAATATAAAAGTGCCAGCCTCCGCCGCTCATTCCTTGCATTGTAACTTTAATATTATTATCCTCAAGAAACTTAATAATTCTTTTTTTCTCAACTTCTTTATCAGTATTCTCTTCGTGCTCGTCAATTTCAAATAAAATAAAGGATGAGCTCTTTACATTTTTATCTCCTTTTCCTTCTCTGTCTCTCGCTCCAATGTAAACATTAACTTTTTGTTCTTCACAATAATATCTACATCTCTCAACAAACTCATCAACATCTTTTACGGTTTCTGATTTACCCTTTGGAAATTTTACTGCATCGAATACTCTAATCTCTGTTGGCCTTTTGTGTCTAAAGAATTTATGAAACTTTCTCACATCCTCTTCGTTAAAGAAAGTTTTGTCGCTCATCCACCCCACCCCTCAATAATTGTGATTTGGTCTAAACTAATAAAAACAATCTTCTCTCTAAAGTCTCGGATTTTTAGAAAGTCTTCTCCAGTGCTTAAAACTAAGCCTTTGAAATACATGCCTGACTTAAGAGAAATTCTCACCTTTTGATTAATCCATTCATCAACATTCATTTTTAATTTTACCTCGACGGTAACTGGCGTTACCTCGCCGACAAAGCCGTGAACCTTGGCGGGTAAGAAAGAAAAAGAACTAACCACTTAAATATCTTTCTCACCATTCTGGAGTGAAGAAGTAAGTAAGTAGGAACATTTAAATACTATAGTGTAATCATATTATCATGGATAAGAAAAAAGTTAATATAACCGTAAGCCGTTCAACTTGGCAGAACTTATTTAAAATGAAGACGAAACCTTCTCAAACCTTTGATGAAATAATTAGCAAGCTTATAGAAATTTGTAAGGAGGTTAATAAATAATGAAAAAAATAAACGTAGAGCTCAGCGGCATCACGCCGTTGTTGATGAACTCACCTAAGTCAATGATTGAAGCAAAAGTTGATGGTGGATTAAAACAAACTACAAAGAAATATGATTTGGATAAGGAAGCCGAGAAGCTCAGTTACAAAACTGCTAAGGGAGAACTTTATGTTCCAGCAGAAGCAATCAAGGGTTGTTTGATTGGTGCAGCTTCATATAAGAAGATTGGAAAGTACGCTGCTAAAGCAATCATTGCTGGAGGAGTTTTTATTCTAACACCTGAAGTTCTTTTGGGTACAAAGAAATATACACTTGATATCCGAACTGTAGTTATTCAACGAGCACGAGTTGTAAAAGCTAGACCAAAGATTGAAAACTGGAAGATTAATTTTGAGATTACTTACAATGAAAATTTGATAGGTGACGCCGAGATTATAAAACAGATTCTTGAAGAAGGAGGTCAGCGAATTGGACTCTTAGATTTCCGTCCACAAAAGATGGGAAGTTTTGGAATGTTTGAAATAACAAAATGGGAAGAACAATAATGTCTGATGTAAAAGTAGAAGATGTTTTCTTCGATGAAGAGTTGTACCCTCGGTCGCATTACAATTGGCAGACCGGGTATGACTACTCTCAAAGTATGAGATGTGGAGCTGAGTTCCCACCAATAATACTTGCACTATTGAATGATAAAAAATATCTCGTAGACGGAAAGCACAGACTAGAAGCTCACAAACTTAACAAGACTGAAATGATTAAGGCTATTATTTATACTGGATGGGATAAGAAAAAGATATTCACTGAATCTGTTAAAGCTAATATTGCTCATGGTAGAGTTTTAAGTCCTTATGAAAAAAGGAAGATTGCTCTCAAGTTGATAGAGATGGAAATGAGTAATGAGAATGTTTCTAAACTTATTCAGGTTCCAGAAGACAAGCTAGAAAATTTTATATCTAGTAGATTAGTAAATTCAATAACTGGAGAGAATGCTTCTTCTGATAATAATGTTGAACTCGCGAAGGAGATTGGTAAATCAATTTTGAAAAGCGGGTTAAAGCATTTGGCAGAAACCACAATGTCTAAAGAAGAACTTGTCGAGATGGAAGCTGCTCAAAAGAATTTTTACATGATGAATCAGAAATCGTTGTTGAAGCAATTGATTAAAATCATCGAAGAAGATTTATTTGATAAAAATGATTTGGAAGTCGCAGAGCTTGTAGATAAATTGAAAATTTTGTTATTATAAATGAGTTATCCCTTCTCTAAAAAGGGATTCATATTCACGTGGTAAGGCTTGGCAGGGCCGGGCGGGGCGGGGTTGGGCATGGTTTGGTATTACAAGGCAAGGCAAGGCAAGGAATCACAATCATACTCATTACGTCTACGGGCGGGTGAGGTTCATATTTATTGTGTGGTGCTGTCTGGTGAGGTTGGGTCTGGTAGGGTATTGTTAGGTAAGGCGAGGAATTATATTCATATTCAGGTAAGGCCTGGCCAGGTCATGTTTGGTAAGGTCGGGCGCGGTTAGGTCGGGTTAGGCAAGGCAAGGTAAGGATTCAAATTTATATTCATAGCTCGGCAGGGTAGGGCTCTGTGATGCTAGGTTAGGTTGGGCATGGTTTGGTTCGGCAAGGCAAGGTAAGGAGTTATATTTATATTCAAAGGTTAGGTAAGGCTGGGCGCTGTAAGGTTGGGTTCGGTACGGTCTGGCTTGGCACGGTAATGCAAGGAAAATTATATTCGAAAGGTGCTGTCCTGTGTGGTAAGGTTAGGTACTGTATGGTTAGGCAAGGCAAGGTATTATATTTATAAGGCGAAGCGAAGCGTGGTAAGCTGGGGCAATGCAAGGAGCTGTAAGGCAAGGTATGGAGAGTCGAGGACTCTATAAAATCCTCATTTATATTTTGGGCGTGGTGAGGTGTGGTGAGGTGGGGCGAGGCCTGGTTTGGTCTGGTATTGCAAGGCAAGGCGAGGAGAGTTTTCAAGAAAGGAAACATTTAAATAATAGTATTCATAATAATAATCATAATGGGAAAGATAGATATATTGCTTTTGTTTATTATTATTTTATCAGGATTACTTGGTTGGGGTTTGAATGAATTATATGAAAATTGTTTTCAGGATGAGCAAACGATAGGTAGAAAATACGACGGGTCGTATATTCATTCAACAAATAATAAGACTACCGTTTTAGAAATTGTAAAGAAGAAAGACGGTAGAGGAGATTGGGTTTGTATTAATGTGGCTTATGAGATGACACCGGAAAGAGCTTACAAAACTTGTGTTCATGAATGCACACACAAAGCTTTCAGTGAAATTTATGCCGAGGAATGCGAACAACATCCATCGGAATGCTTCAAAGAAATATGGGATACTAATGAAATGGGAGAGACTTTAAATAGCACAAGCAAGTCATAATAATAATATGGATAACTTAAAATGTAAAAGATGTGGTTACGAATGGCCGCCTAAGAAAAAAGATGCTGAGCCTAAGTGTTGCCCTCGCTGTAAAAGTTATATCTGGAATAAAGATGAAATGTGAAATATTCCATTTCCTACACAGCCATTATAGATTCGGTGGTAAAAAGATTGTAAAGCCACATTGCATTACTGTCTTCGTGGATGATACAGTTATTCATATGAAATTTACAAGAAGTGATAGAGATTTAATGTTTCTTATGAATAAGGTAGTCCAAAGAGAAATGAAATTAAATATTGATTTACAACATGGAAGAAAAAATAATACAAGCAAAAGATGTAAAAAATAAAAAAACAGGTGGGAAGAGAACTCTTAGAACTTGTTCAAATGAGGAATGTAATATTAAGACAAGAGGAATTTGGAGATTCAAGGGAAAATTATATTGTTATAAATGTTATATTACAAAAGTTAAAATATTAAATTCACCAAATAAATCAGAAATAAATAAAGAGAACCCATAATGAAAAGAAAAAAATCAGCAGAAGAAAAAATAATCTTAACAATTAATAGTAGAACAAATTATGGATTGAAACTTTCCCACAAAACCAATGTGATATATAGTCACACAAGTAAAGTTATAAAAAATTTAATTGAAGAAGGGATACTAATAAAGTTAGAACTCACTGGAAGAAAGAAAAAATTAAAACTAACAGCAAGGGGCGAGAAAGTTAAGGAAGCATGGATTCAATTAAATGAAGCGTACAACTTCGTGATTTGATTAGCATGGATAATGGATAAAATGGAAGAAAAACTAAAACTAAATCATCCCTGCCCTCTTTGCTGTAAAGATATTTATCTAGGAAATGATGTGGTTATAAAACAAAGTATATGGTATCATTTAAAATGCTTTTTGGCGGGTGACGTAATTTGATTAGTATGGGAACTCAAACACTATTACACGGAGATTGCTTAGAATTGATGAGAGATATTCCAGATAAATCAGTAGATATGATTCTCTGCGATTTACCCTATGGAACAACTGCATGTAAGTGGGACACGGTTATTCCTTTTGATAGACTTTGGGAACAATATGAGAGAATAATAAAAGACAACGGGGCTGTTGTTTTATTTGGAAGCGAACCATTTTCAAGTAATTTAAGACTAAGTAATTTGAAAATATGGAAATATGATTTAG
>Ga0207997_1000983_pt1 | contig 14779 bp, 22 predicted proteins | sample AntAceMetag02UKN_FD_184777 | JGI IMG/M metagenome (GOLD analysis project Ga0207997, IMG submission 184777) | Saline lake microbial communities from Ace Lake, Antarctica - Antarctic Ace Lake Metagenome 02UKN (SPAdes) (version 2) | ecosystem: Environmental > Aquatic > Non-marine Saline and...
ATCCAACTAAAATATTAAAAGAATTAGCAATCAAGTGGGTTAAAGAAGATATTAAGCATCAAGGATGTACTGGAGATAGTTTTGAATCCTTATCTTTAATGCAACCAAGAATAGTAAAATGGATGAGACGACTAAACATCACCGAGGAAGATTTAAAATGAAAAATCCAGAAGAGGAACTAAAAGAATTGAGAGAGAAATATTTGCGAGGAGAAATAGAAACTAGTGAATGGAGAATTAAACGCTATGAACTTAGTAAAGAATTGGAGAAGTTATTATAATGGGTGACCAAGATAAAGCACCTTTCAACATGGCAATTAATACTCTTGAAAGATTAGGAGGAATACTTAGTGATATACATAAAACTGCAAGTGATGGAAACCTTTCCCCAGAACAAAAACAATTTATTAGGGTGGAACAACTAAAAGAATTCTTTAGCCAAGCAAGTCCACTATTGGGAAAAGATAATGTAGATAAATATAAAGAAAGAATTAAAGCACTTGAAACAAATGAAATATCTATAATGAAAACTAGAAATGGAATGGTTGCAAAAGAAGAAAAGAGATTAATCTTTGATAAAAAATTACAGGATGAAATATTTGAATTAGAAATAGAAATACAATTAACACTACAAGATTTAAAGTTCTTCATGCCACCAAGAAGAGATTTATCAACAGTTGTTGGGAGTTTTGAATGACATTAAAAACATTAAAGGATATAAGAGTTGTTGGAAATACTACTAGAAACGAAGTTTATTCAAAAACGGGAAGAACTTTTGGAGATATTTCTAATAAAAGAGGACAGTTAGTTTTTGTAAATGAACTAAAAGAGTTAGCAATCAAGTGGGTGAAAGTTAATCTTTATGCAATAGATAAACCAAAAGAAGATTGTCCAATAGTTACATGGAACTACTCAATAGCTTTTATGAATAATTGGATTAAACAATTCTTCAACATAACGGAGGAAGATTTAAAATGAAGATACTTAAAGAGAAATATCCAAAGGGAAGTTTTAAAGGACAAATCTCCGACGGGAAATATATAGAGGGTTATCTTTATGAAAACTTAAAGATACTTGCAAAATCTATTGTTAATGATATGACTTTTTTAGGTTTTATATTTTCATCAACCTTAGAAGTTGGAACGGGAAAGAGTGTATTTGCTACACAGATTGGAGAAGCGTGGGCGGAAATAATGAAAGTCATGCACAATATAGATGTTCCTTTCTCAATAAACAATGTTGTTTGGCGACCAAAAGAATTAATAGAAAAATCTTTCAAAGTTCCAAAGTATTCTTATATCCTCCTCGACGAATGGGAAGATAATCACTATTGGTCGGAGTTAGGAATGACTTTAAGACAGTTCTTTAGAAAGTGCAGACAACTTAACTTGTTTATAATGTGTATTATTCCTAATTGGTTTGAATTACCAAAAGGTTATGCAATAAGTAGAAGTATATTTGCTATTGATGTTCGTTTCGAAGATGGTTTTAAGAGAGGATTCTTTAGGTTCTATGATTTTGCTAGTAAGAGAAAATTATACATTAAAGGAAAGAAAGAACATAATTATAATGTTGCTCGGTCTAGTTTCGCTGGAAAATTTACAGATGGTTATGGTGTGCCAAGACAGGAATACTTAGACGCAAAGAAACAAGACCTAGTTAAATATGAGGGCGAAGATGAAGAGGGAGGAAGTAATTCACTCAAAGTTTTGCGAAGAGAACAGAATAAACACTTTAAAAAATGTGGAATTGATTTTAAAGAGAGGGTCAAACTTCTAAATGTGACTTCTAAAACTGTTAGGAGATACGATGTAGACGATGTCCTAGACAAAGCAACGGGACAGACGCCTAAGGACTACAATAATAATAATACGAACGTTAGTGAGGTTAAAGTGGGTGTGGTGGCACAAGGAGGTGAGGAGAAATGAGTTGGATAATAAAAATAACTTTCCTTGTCCTATTACTTATAGCAATTATTGTTGGAACTTTTTTGTTTATACTTAAAAATGAAGCTAATTTAATCGATGGTTCATTTAATTATAATAATGTTAGCGTGTCCGCACAAGATTATAACGCCATCAAAAAAACATTAGAGAATGAAACAATGATTACTGTTTGTAATTTGGATAACGATAATTGTATAGCATTAATTAAAATGGAGGATTTTATGAAATGAATGATTTAATAATGTTAATACTTGGCTTTGGAATTGGTTGTTATATAGGTTGGCTTATCTCAAATAAATTTGAAATAAAGAAAAGATGAAATGTTCAAAATGTAAAGAAGATATTAAAAAAGCAGTAGCTTGGATAAAATGTAAACCTTATTGTGAATTTTGTTACGAGTTAGTTAAAACTCAAAATAAATCACATCCTGGGGCAAGAGGTGTTAAAAGTTTCTGGGATCATTGGATACAAACACAAGAGAAAACAGAATGAAATATGAGGATTATATAAAGCAGATTGATGAACTAACCAAGGAATATAATTTTTCTGCCATGGAGAAAGCAAGTTTACAAATTTCTGCAAGTTTTGAATGTAATGAAATTAGTTATAATAAAATTCTTGGTGAATTAATTAAAAAGAGATTAGAAATTAATTGAATAATAGTTCGCATTATATGTATTATACGAACTAAACAACTAAAAATGAAAAAACTACCAAGTGCAATAACAAGTGAAGAGTTCGCTAAACTTATTAAAAATACCCAATTAGAAAGAAATAAAGTTACTTTCTTACTTGGGTTTGGTTCTGGAATGAGAATTTCCGAAATTATTGCTTTAGAACCTAGAGATATTTCCTTTAAAGATAAAACAATATTTATAAGACAAGGGAAAGGAAAGAAAGATAGAATTGTTCCACTACCAAAAGGATTAAGAGAAAAGCATTTGAAACTATTTCCTTTAAAGATAGGAGTTAGAACATTAGAGAAAGCATTTAAAAAAGCTTTTTTTAAGGCGGGATTAGATGAAATTAAGCCAGATTTACATTTTCATTCTTTAAGACATGGTTTTGGTTCTCATATGGCACAAAAAGGTGTTCCAATACATCATATTAGAACTTTAATGGGACATAGTAATATTTCAACAACTAATGTTTATTTAGAACTAAATCCCAAGGAAGCACTTAATAGTTATGAGGAGTTATTTTAAAATGATTTTGAAAGGAGGAAAAAATAATTAATGACAGATATATTTGCTGGAACTATCCCAGATATTGACATAACGGGCTTTTTATCTAATACTTGGGTTTATGTTGCAATAGTTGGTGTAATTGGCTTTATTTTAATCTTAGGAGTGGCTACACTACTCTTTTTCAAAACTTACAATAAAAAGTGTGTCTTTTTTGAAAACTTGTCTGGATTGGGCTATCAACCCGTATTAAAGAAGAGGGCAAGATTATTAAAAGTTGGTCAAGGAGGAGAAGAAGTCCTCGGTTGCACAGGAGGAACAAATTTAAGTGCTTACGGGCGTAAAATGGGCAAAAACACTTATTGGTTTGCAAAAGGGCAAGATGGTTATTGGTATAATTTCCTTTTGGGAGATTTAGATACTAAAATGGCTATGTTGGATATAGAACCCATAGATAAAGATGTTAGAATGTTTCATGTAGCAAAATCTAGAATGAATACCCAGAATTATCTTAAAAGAAGCTTCATGGAACAATATGGCGTTCATATGATGATGTTCTTATTTTTGATAGTGCTTATTTTAGGTATGTGGTTTATAATTGGAAAAATTGGTTCTTCAACAGAAGCATTAACATTGACCGCCGAAAGTAATAGGGCAGTTATAGAAACCACCCAAAAAATACTACAATTAAATGCTAATATTGGTAGTTCTACCAATGGCACAGGATTAATTTCAACAACATAATGGTTGCCATAGAAATTCTTGCTATTGGAATACCTATTTTATGTGGTTTTATAATGTGGTCTTTTTTGACACTAATTAAATATATAAGAATTTGGAGGTATAAAGAAGAAGATGATAAAGGAAAAAAAGCAGAAGACAGTAGAAGAGGAAACGGTTTATCAGGAACTATTCCAATTAAAAGACGAAGCTTATTTCAGATTACTCCTACTAAACGAACTGAAATTGATAAGAAACCAGCTAGGAAAGTTAGGAGAAACCCCTTTAGACGAAGAAGATGAAATTACGAAAGAGTGATTGGTTAATTGTTTTTGCATTACTTCTCCTTTTAATAGGAGGAGTTTTGCTTATTTTATATTTTAATAATCAAGGATTGTTGTGCTTATCCGATCCTATTTCTTACCAAGCACATAAAGAAAATACTACTTGCTGGTGTATAAACCAGCTAGAAATAAAATAAAATAAAAAAAAATAAATTAAATTGGATTATTTAAATTGTGCTTCCTCCACCCATCTTCATTCTTTGCCAAACTGCAACCAATACAGCTAAAACTCCAAGAATTAAAACGATAGCAGAAATTAACAATACAGTTGGTATTTTATCAGCAACATTATCTACTCCCTCCGTAAAATTAGCAATTAATCTATCTGTTGCATTATCTTCTTCGGAAGCGTCAGTTAAAAGACCAGCATCGCTAATAGTTGAAGTAATTACAAATGCAATTATAACTCCAATAACCAATGTTGCTACTCCAAAAATTAATCCTGTAACAAGTCCGCCTGTTTGCCCTTTCTTTTCTTTAATCATTAACATATTTTGATACCCCCTTACATCTTTCTCAATCATTGTTTATAAAGTGCCTAATGATATTTAAAGCTGTGTGAATGGTGTTACACTTAATCTTTTCTATTTAAAAATAACCAAACCCCAGAGAATATTGTTATCACTACAACAATTACTAACCAACCTAATTGAATTAATCCTGTTGCCATTGATAGAATTAAAGCTGTCATAAGCATACCTATTGAAGCAACAACAGACCACATAGGATAATCCGCTTCGCCATTTCTTGCTTTTTGTCTTGCAGAACCTCCAAGAAATACAAAAAAGAATACAAAAGCCAAAATTAATGGTGTAAATGCTGGAAGAACACTTACAACATTTACTAAAATTCCATCTGCACCACTTGTGGTATTTGGCAAGGTATAAATATATTTGAATAACATTTTAATCTGGGTTTCTCCCCGCCCATGTCTTCCATAAAAGCATAGCCGTTATAAATCCTATAATTGAAAGAAAAGTAGTTAAAAATATGCTAAATCCATTCTCTGTTCCAAATATTTCATAATATCCTGTTTTCAATATATTTGTTACTACTCCTATCGAGTTACTGTATGTTATTGAAAACTGTCCCGCAGTTTGTGTTGTTTGTCCACTTTCAGCAATAGAACTATTAAGTAAACCGGTTATTGTGCTTTGACTATCACTTCTTAAATCAGATAAATTTGCATTTAAATTAGTAGAAAGCCCAGAAAGTCGTGCGTTATCTTGAATATTTACAGAGGAACTATTGTCTAAACCAAAATTAACAGCAAAACTAAGAATAGCAACTGCAAAAAGTCCAATAGTTATTAACGAAACTATCCAAGTTGTCTGACCCATTATACTTTTTTCCCTCCTTTTACAATCACAAGAATAATTGCTACAATTAAGAATAATATTGTAGCACTTCCTCCAATAAAGCCATTGTTTACTACTAGATTAAAAGAGAATAATAATAATATTCCAACTAACATAAATATTATTGTAAATATTGGGTTATCACTTAAAGAAGCGCCCATTAATGTTAAAAACACAAGAAAAGCAAGGAATACAGCAACAGTTCCGTATAATTCGGACGGTAGAGGGCTTAAATTAACTTCTCCGCTAGCCACTAAGCTGTTATCTCTATAAATATTAACTTTTACTGTGCTATTGCCAATACTTGCTGGTATATTACAAGTTAAAACATCTGCGGAAGAGGTTGAGTTATCTGTGCAAACAAAAGTTCCGAGTGCGTCTTCTTTTGTAACATTCATAACAAAAGTTGATACTGTTCCGCTTGGAACTGTATAAGTAAAGGTAGTAGTTCTTGCGGTTCTATCATGTGAAAGAGTATAACTTAAATCTAACTCTTCTTCAAAATCTGTTATAGTAATACTTGGCGTGAAACTATTAAGGGATATTTTACAATCATTTAAAGTTGGGTTTTGACATTCTACTCTATAATTTGTAAATGTTCCGAGAATTATTCCATGTTTAGTTACAACAAAAGTGTATATTATATCATTACTTACCAAATTACCTATTGTTTCTCCTTGTGCATTGGTTTTTGGTATTTCAACAATTTTAAAGAGGTTTTCATCAAGATATTTTCTTTTAATTTCAATTAGTGCGTCATTTACAGCTAAGAAAGAACTATCTTTATAGGATATTGTATATTGCTGGGCGTCAGATGAGTTAAGAAGATATAAATTGTATTCTGTTGGAAAGTAACTTGAATTAACTGTTTCATTTTGAAGATAATAAAACTCTTCACTATATCCCGTTCCTGTATATTGCATTTCTAAATAAACTTTTACTTCTGCACCACCCGAAAGATTATTATTTGAACAGATGAATAAAGTATTATTATTTGTTTGTGTGCTGTTATATGTTGCAATTTGCGTTGTTCCTAAAGAGTTGTATATTTGAAGATTATATTTTACTGTGCTATTTGAAGTATTAACATTTTGGGTTAAATACTCTTGGGTTTTTTCATCTAATAAAGAAAAGTTATACAATAAATAAGTATTTGTTCCGCAATCATCTAGGGTTATATTATTAATTGTTTGGTTATAAGTTGTAGAATTAACTACAGAACTATCATTAAAAGTAATTTGCCAATAAAAATCAACTGTTTGTGGCGCACCAATTTGTGGAATATTCAAAGAATAAGTTGAATTATAAATATTACTTCCCTCATCTGTTACGCTTGAAGCATATGTTGTGCTATTATAAATTAATGAAATTAAAGAGATAGAATTTATTGGATTAATTAAAAATCTTATAGAGAAATCCTCGCTTGATCCCTCGGTAGTAATAGAATTATAAGTTTGTGATATTTCAGAGAAAGAAACAACCCAAGAGGTTGTATCTGTTACAGAATTATTAAAATTATCATAAACAATCATACTTAAACTTTCTTTTCCACTTGAATAATTAATTGTAGTATAATTTAAAACACAAGTTGTATTAACTAGATTCGTTGTTGTTCCATTATAAGTATAACTACAATTTTTAATATTGTTATTATCTAATAAAGTCCAATTAATAAAGAGGTCGTCTTCGTCTGCTAAAGAACCAATATCTCCTAAAGGATAAGTTAAATTGAAAGTGGGTGGGTTATTATCTAGTTCAAAGGTATAATTAGCAACTCCAAAATTACAAGAAACATCATTTCCACAAGTTTCAACATTCCAAATATAATCAGCTTCGCCCAAATTATTAATTATAGTTTTATTATTAACAGTTGCATTTCCACTTAAAGTATAAAATTTAGAAGTAACTAAACTACTATTACTAAACCATAAATAATAGGTAGCATTTGTTAAATTTGTATTTAAAACAGTATTATTATATTCAAATAACACACTTGTATTTGAAATCAACTTGGCATTTGTTGGTTTAATTAAAGTTGTTCCAACGGATTTATTAATAAAAAAGTCAGTTGTATTAAAACCAAGTGCATTACCGGAATTATTACAATATACTGTAAAATTATTCCATTCGGCATTAGTTGAAATTGTAAAATTAGTTCCAGCAACAACAGTTGTTGAATTACTTGCACCATTATCTCCACTATACCAGCAATATGTTCCCGTTACATCTATTGTATAATTTAAATTAGTAATACTTTCATTATAAACTGTATTATTTACAGGAAAAATAATATTTACTACGGGATTGTCTGCGGTATAACTTATGCCTGTTCCACTATTATATAATTGTGTTACTTCTGCACTTGTTAAACTTCTATTCCACACACCCAATTCATCAATATTTCCTTGTATTTTCCAACCTGTTCCCGCTAGAGAACCAATAGACGGAAATTCCGTTGTTGATACTGTGGGGGTAACAAAAGTTTGTGAATCTTGATACACTCCATCGACATATAAAGAAATATTATTATTTGCACTATCCCAAATACAAGTTTGCATATGAAATACATTTAAAGATTGGGGTGCTGAAGCATATATCCAATTAGCATTATTTGTGGAGCAACCAGCTATTCCATCATTTTTCCCCCTCAACATCGCACCCCCACCATCTGCCTCAATACCCCAAATAAGATTATAATCATTAACAGATAAATTAACCCAAGCATTTATTGAAAATTGTGTGCTTGAATGAGGAACTATTTTAGTTACATTCCAACCAAATTCACTACTTAATGCAGTTGCACCATTTATTTTTCCTGTTCCCCAACCTCCAGCAATTAATGTTGCATTATATCCATTTCTTGTTGAATCCTCTGCAAGAGTTCCCGTTGCTTCATCAAATTTATAATAACTCAAAATATCCGTATTTAATCCCGCTGTCCATGGGTCTATATAATAAAAATGGTCGTTTGCAATCGCTTGAGATAATGTTTCACTTGATGGTTTAACTCCAAAAAAATACTTGTAAGAACTATAACTTAAATTCATAGTTTGTAATTCTATCTTCAATAAACGAGAAACATTGGCAACAACTGAAATATTCTTTTTATAATACCAAGTATCATAATCCAAAAAGTCATAAGTTAATTTATTAAAAGCACCACTAACATCATTCCATTTCAAAGAAGTTTCATTCCAATAAGCTGTTTTTGTTGAAACATTTCCAGAACTAAAATCATGTTCAAAGAATATTCTAGTTCCGCTAGTTCCATTTCCATAATCATAATTATTATAACACCAAAAATGTTTAGGAATTAAAGTATAATTAAATTCATATTCACAAATATAACTCTGTTCAGTAGTAATATAATGAGGAGAAGTTTTTGCCGAAACTGGTTTAACCATATCTGTATCAAATCCAAAAACAATATCTATATCTCCCGTAAAGGATTTAGTTGTAAAATTAATAACAGGATTATTTGAAGTGTGAGGAGTAACATTAATAAATACTTTATCATCTTCAAAATAAACAGAATCTCCTTCAATAATATAAGGAATTGTATCTAAAAGATGTTCCGCTTCTTTTAATCTTATAATTTGTTCATCTTGTGTTATAATAGTTGGGTCTTTATCTCTTGAAACAATTATTATTGCTGTGGTTAAAACTAACGCTAATAAAAATACTACAAGTAAATAACTTCTAGTTCCTTTTAATTTATTATCACTCATATATTATTCTCCTCTCTTGGCGAAGCAAAAGCATAAATTCCAGCAATAGCACCAATAACAGCAAAGATAAAAGGGCTATACAATATTAAATAAGACATTCCCGTATTTGCTTGAAGTTGTGTTGCAAGTTCATCTGTTCCACTATAAATATCTTCATATACATTTGACATAATAATAGCACCAAATATAAGTAGTAACATTAAGACAACATAAAGCCCAACGAAAACAGGGTGGGAAGTTGTTTTATACATTCCAATAAATACTATTGAAAAGATTAAAGCCATAACATAAGCAAATACTAATAACCAAGGCATAGCTTGAACGAAACCATTAACAACTCCTATTGTAACTTGTGAAGCTTGGCTTACATTTCCTCCGCTAACATCTCCTCCTAAATCATTTAAAATTGGTGTTATCTCTGCACTTGTAAAATCTAAAACTCCAACAACTATTGCACCAATAAAACCAATAACTAAAATTGAAAATAGAATTACAAAAAATACTATTATTCCTATTACTCCTTTCTTATCTCTATTAATTTTTTTATAAAACATCTTCTTTCTTTGGTAGTTTCTTTAATTTATTTTGTATTTGTTCCCATTCTGGCATACGTCTTATTAATCTAAAACCCTCGGAAAGTTTCAAATCCTTTCGTGTAATAAGATTATTTTTATATCTAGCATCTAAAGATAATTCCATGTCTTTAAGAAACTCAACGGGTAACCTAGCATTTTTAGTTTTCTTAGTTGCCATTTACAAATTTCCCCCCATCCCTAAACCTTTTGAGTATAACCTCTTTAGCTTTTTATCATGGAATACTTGAACAAATATCCAGATAAACCACATTAAAACTAATGGATATAAGAATAGATAACATATTCTAAACAATGTGAATAGTATTTGTGCCATCAATTCGGTTTGCGCATAAGCAAAAGCTAAGTTACTTCCAACATAAAGTATTGCAATAACCAATAGATAACTAACAAAAACCATAATTGATTTAACATATTTTAACCAAGAATATTCAACTAAACCATTCTCTCCATCTTTCATACTTTTATCTGGAAGTTTCCCAATAAAGTATAATACCATTACAAAGAAGAAAAAGAATATACTAATTAAAGAACAATAAAGTATAGCTTGTGCGGTGGTTATACTTTCCCCAGAATAAGTTACCCGAAACAATCCAGAAACAGCACCACCTATATCTTCACTTTGGCATTGAATAGTATAAGAATAAAGTCCTTTTGTAAAATTTCCTCCCAAAATTAAATAATTAAAATCATCATATACTAAAGAATAAGAAAAATCATCTGCAATTACATGAGTTCCATTTTGTGCATAAATATGAAGTGAACAATTAGTTGTAGAATTATCTAATAATAAACCATCACTCACATTAAATACTTGGGCAAATAAATGAAAATTCTCTAATTGTGGAATGTTATCAAATTTTGGGTATTCTATATTAATACCTTTTTCAAATCCTATTACTGCTTGAACTGGTGGAATAGCATTAATAAAAGGTAGTAACAAAACAGCAAATACTAAAAGAAATATTAATTTTTTAGCCATGAGAACATTCCCCCTTGTTGTTTAGGTTCTCCTATTGCTCTAATTTCTGAAAAGTTAGAGTGTCTTCTTAATGTAGAACGCTCTTGTCCGCCCTCGCTTCTTCTGTAAGTATCTAAAACTTGGTGTTCAATTAGTAATATTAGCATACCGTATTCTTTAACCCTCTTCTTTCTTTCCTCATCTTTTATTTTTGCTAGTTCATATTCCACTCTAGTTTCTATTTCGTTATAAACTTCTTTCTTTGCGTCTTCATTACTTAATGTTTCTCCAATTAAACCTTTAGAGTATATTTTAATATCAATTTTTTCTTTTAATCTTGTGTCTAATATCTTTTTACATTCCTCAAAGCTGGGAGAATAAAACAAATCTTCATACCTCATTAAAACATTGTCATTAAGTTCCGTTGTAAAATCATACATGGCTTTAAGAATTTCCTCGTTTGAATGGTTTGATAACATTTTAAGTTTATTAACATAAGAAACTATAATTTGCATGGTTCTTTGTATTCCATTTTCACTTAATATTTGTAAAGATTTATCATTATTTACCCCCCATATTCTTCTCCCGCTGTCATCAAAACTTATTTTATTACCTTTTAATAAGTTAAAGAGTGAATAAATTATTCCCTCAACATCGAGTTGTTCTTCGGCTAAACCTTTTTCCATCTCTTGATACTGCATTTGCTGTTGAATTTTAGAAGTATTGCTATTAGTATTTTGCTGTTGCAACTGTGCGTTCGCTAACATCTTATTGAGTTCTTCTTCATTCATTAAAATATACTTCCTTTCTTTCTCTTAAACATTTGAATTTCTTTTAATTCACTTCCCGTTGATAACCTAAACTTTGGTTGCTCAATAAATAATAATCCTTTCTTTGACTTCTTAGTTTTAAATCCTTTAATATTAGTTGGCATTTTGCCAAAGCCCTCAACTCTAAATGTTGCACCAAGAGTTTTTGCAACTCTAGTTCTCCCAATATTAAATGCTTCTCTTCTTGTGCTTCCAAAACCAATAGGTCTAAACTTTCCAAATCTTCTAACAGATACTTTAAAAGTTCCTCTTCTAGTAATTGCTTTAGGAACTTTGGTTCTTTTCATTGAGGGAACAATTATTTTAGTTGTTATTTTAGGAATAAATGTTGTAATAATTGGAGGAGTAACTGTTTTTATTATTTGTTTTGTTCTTAATTTAGGAATTGTTATTGTAGCAAGTTTAGTTTTTTGGATAGGTGTTGTTTTGGTTCTTGCTTTTTGAATTGTTATAGGAGATATACTTTGAATTAATTTGGGAGTTTGTTTTGGAACTTGGCTTGTTTTTAATGCACTAAAAGTTTTTGGAATATTCATTGTAGAAGTAATTGTTTTTGGTGTTGTAGTAGTTGAACTTAAAACGCCTGTTAATAATGGAACTCTACTTACAACCATAGTTGCTGGAACAGTTGCTGGAACAGTTGTTGCAAATGCGTCAATACTTCCTTTTGTTGCACCTAACCCAGCAGATTTTAAAAGATTAATTTTAGGTAGTTGAATAGATAAAGGAGAAATTAAAACACTCCCTTTTTTAGAAGTAAGAGGAATAAAACTTATTGCTTTCTCTTTTGCTGGAAATATTAATCCAGAAACTCTTGCACTTCCAATTCCTTTAACAATAGTTCCTCCCTCTAATGCACTAACTCCTCTCTTTGAAGTATCTTGAACACCCCCAGAAATAAAAGTTTTAATATCCTTTCCTACATTTAATTTTCCTGTTGTAATAGTTCCCGTTCTACTAAGTGTTCCAGAAGCACCCGTTCCTCTAACACTAAATCCTTGTCCTTTTGAAACGAATTTTTGTGATATTTTGGGAGTAACTGTTCCTTTAAAGAGAGATAACTTTGGAGATTTAAAAGTCATTCCTCCAACTTTACTACTAACCTTTACTATATTTTTTACTGCTGTTGGTTCTATACTTGAAAACCCTGTTGCTTTTCCTTTAACTATCGTTCCAGCTTTCTTAATAACAAATCCTGTTTCTGTTCTTATACCACCACCAATAAGTTTTTGAGAAGTTCCAACTAAATTAACTTTTATTTTATCAGGAACTATTCTAATTAAAGGTTGAGTTAATTTAATTGCTTGTTGTGTAGTAGATGAAATTCCTCCTAATAAAAATATTTGTTGGGCAGTAGAACCAAGGGCAGAAGTAATATCTAATTTCTTATTAATATATGGAAGATTAATATTAGTATCTCTTTGTTTTGTTAATGATGGAAATGACCTTTCAACTTTTTTAGTAACGCCTAAAGATTTTAAAGAAACATCTGTGGTTTTTAATGAACTTCTTAGAACATCAACAAAAATATTTCCTGTCTTTTCTCCCTTAGTTAATTTGGTTCTCTCAAAAAATCCTTTCTTTTCTTGAACGCTTTTTGGGATAAGTTTTGTTGTTTTTGGTGATAACTCTCTTATAGAAATAGTTTCTTTTTTAGTTTGTAATTTTTCAATATTAGTTTTTCTTTTAGATATATTTGCACCTATGTCTTGTGATTTAACAGCAAGTTTTCTTGTAGCTTGTCTTTCACTTAAACCTTTATCCATTAAACTCTTTTTTAATTTCTCTCTAGTTCCTTGGTCTAAAAGTTGTTTTCTTCTAGCGTCTTCAACCGCCTTTCTTCTTCTCTCTTGCTCTAAAGCTTCTTGCCTTTTTACTTCGGCTTGTCTTATTGCTTCCTCTTTTACTCTTGCTCGTTCTGTATAATATGCTTGGTCTTGTCTTCTTGCTTTATCAGTTTGACCACCACCACTTGAACCACCTCTACTACTAGAAAGTGAAGACGTGCTTAATCCGGCTTCATCTCTAAATCTTTGGGTAGCAGAAGTTGGATCGGTTTTAGTCCCACCACTTTCGAGAAATGATTTAACATTTGTTATCGCCATCTTTTAGTGTTACATTGTAACACATACTTTAAATTCATAAACTTTATATATATACTGGTCTTTATTGAATATATCCTCTTTTTTTCAAAGGATAAGATGGGGGAGATGTTCTCCCTCACTTATCTAAAAAATTAAATTATTCTTCTATTGGATTAGCTGTTAAAATTTGGTCTGCTTCATCTGTTACATCTTTAATAAACTCGGAATTAACAACATTTTTATGAGTATCTATATACTCAGCTGTCATTAACTCGTCCAAATCTTCAACTAACTTTCCATTAAGTAAAAGCGTATTTACATATTCAAGCCCAGTTCTTCTGGAAGTTCCAAACTCTCCTCCAAGATACGCCACTAACTTTTCCTTTTCCCAACCAATTTTTTTAGAATAGTTAAGCGTCTTAACTAAATTGTAAACAACACCCAACATATATTTTCGATGGCTGTTATTAGATGGGTTCGTTGGATTGGGGTTATTACTCATTACCATGCTAAAAATAAATACCTCAAACTATATAAATATTTGTGTGTGTGGCTGAGGGGTAAGAGAAGAAAGAATAAAGAAAAGTAACCAAAAGAAACAAGAAAGAAGAGAAAGCTTTATAAGTAAATGCGTTAACAACTAGAAGAACCAAGGGTTTACTACCCACTCACACACTCAAACCCTATTACTTGATATCGAATAACAAAACCGAAAGGTTAAGAGAGAGATTTACTTCCTCTCTATTCCTTTTTATTATTTGATTAATTATAGAACTCTTTAAATTATTTAAATACTTCGTTTTTTTGTTACTACTATTGATGGTTTTTTCTGGGTTAAGAAATAAAAATTGAACAATTCTCTCTTGAATTGTGTTTTTTGGCATAACATTCGTAACAAACATAACCATAACATCTGAGTAAATGTGGGAATCTGAACAACCTTCTTTTTTCTTTTTTATAATAATATCATTAGTGTTATGTTTGTTCTGTTTGTTACATTTTGTTACATTTGTTATGTTTGTTCTGTTTGTT
>Ga0207997_1000984_pt1 | contig 14773 bp, 23 predicted proteins | sample AntAceMetag02UKN_FD_184777 | JGI IMG/M metagenome (GOLD analysis project Ga0207997, IMG submission 184777) | Saline lake microbial communities from Ace Lake, Antarctica - Antarctic Ace Lake Metagenome 02UKN (SPAdes) (version 2) | ecosystem: Environmental > Aquatic > Non-marine Saline and...
TTGACCCCAACTCCAAGCGTAACACCTTCAGCTACTCCGACACTTACCCCCATCCCTACCCCGACACCTACGGTGACTCCTACCGTTACGCCAAGCACTACGCCGACTCCATCTGCAACTCCGACGCTAACACCACAGACCCCTACGCCTACCGTGACTCCTACAGTAACCCCGACTCCGACTGCCACGCCAATTCCGAGTGTGACTCCCACTCCATCACCAACATCGTTAGTAACCCCGACACCTTCGGTTACTCCTACTCCAACCGTCACAACAACCCCGACACCAACTCCTTTGACCCCAACTCCAAGCGTAACACCTTCAGCTACTCCGACACTTACCCCCATCCCTACCCCGACACCTACGGTGACTCCTACCGTTACGCCAAGCACTACGCCAACTCCATCTGCAACTCCGACGCTAACACCACAGACCCCTACGCCTACCGTGACCCCCACCGTGACTCCTACAGTAACCCCGACTCCGACTGCCACGCCAATTCCGAGTGTGACTCCCACTCCATCACCCACACCTAGTACGACTCCGAGTGTAACACCAACCATCGTACCACCAATTACACCTCCGGGCGCACCACCGACCGCAACACCCACTCCGAGCATCACCCCAACCCCGAGTATGACTCCTACCCCGTCCCCGACAATAAGCCCGATCACTCCCACGCCTACCCCGATAGACATAAGATACCGGGACTTAACTGGAGCAAACCGGACATTCTACTGGCATGACGCGTTCGGCAATTTTGGTGGACCTTACACCACGACGACAAGCTGGCAGTACCTACATGATGTTACCGGGGAGGACAGGTGGTACAGGGGGCAATTCGGATCGGTATGGACTGGCTGGATATACAGGACTGGCCGGGAGATGATGACGATGGATGCACCCCCAACTCCGAGTCCGAGTATTACACCTACTCCGAGTGTTACCCCAACGCCATCTCCCACCGTGACTCCTATCGTACCTGTGACCCCAACCCCGACACCTCGGCCTATTGACCACATAATGATACACGGCCACGTAAGGAATAGTTTTACCGAAGAGTCTACCTCGACTGCGACAATAAGACTGGGGTACAGACTCGGTGGCACAAACTACTGGGGCAAATCTCAAATCCTTACCCAGTCGTATGTCATGTATTCTAGCCGGTGGAATGTCAATAGCGAGACCGGGGTAGCGTGGATGAACGAGAGTATTAACAACATGGAAATAGGTATTATCTACGATAGCGGGGACGGGCAACCACAAATCAATCAGGAATATCTCGAGCTGTGGTTTGATTAGCTCAAATAAATTATGAATATAGCTTGGACAAGAATAAGATGTAATTTCAAATATCAGGAGTTAAAAATGAAATTATTTAGAAGCCGAAAGGAAGAAATAGTTAAAGTCAGTCCTGACGACCTTTTAGAAGGACAGATTATCAACTCCGCTAAAAACGATGTGGCGTGGTATAATATCCCCGTTCATGGCATACGACTGTACCAATTCATTCGGTGGGGCAAAAAATGGAAAGACGACCACACTGTGTATTATGTCGGCAAGGCTAACGGCAAGTTCAAGGTCCCCCATGTGTTTGAGGTTACACTGCCGCGAGCGAAGTACACCCCGCTATCCGAAATCCTCGAAGGCGATTGCACGTTTAATGTCTATGCCTATGCCCACGCATTACCTGGTAAAGACGATCTGAAACTGATGCTGGAGGTTTGCGATGAAATAAACGGAACCTATTACGATGTAGGCGAATTACTTGACTTCATGATCCAACAGATACTTGGCTATCCCCCCGACTCATGGCATTCATGGTTCGATATGGGCAAGAAGAACCTCGTCTGTAGTGTCGGGGTTATGACCATAATTATGAAGTGGTATAACGAAAAACTCAAACCACTCGGCCTGCCCCGGCCAGGTGGTGATGCTCACGTGGAGAGATGCGACCCGGCGACTTTTGCCAATCATCCAACCTTCGTCCATATTGGTCAACTCATCTAATTAACTCCTGACCCCATTTAATATGGGGTATATAGTATGATGGAAACTCCCCCTGTTTATAGATTTGATGAAGCCAAGCACATCCATTACCTGAATGGTAAACGTGTCCCCGGTGTGTCTACTATCGCCAAACTATGCGAGGATTCGTCCACTCCCCTGATGTATTGGTCAGCGAAAATGGCTATTAATTGTTTGAGTACTCACTCTACTTTTAAAGATGGAAAACTTTTCTTTTGTTATCCCCCAGTTAGGAACAACGAAACAGGTGAACTCATCTATAGAGATAATCCCTATATTGAAGTCAACGAAGAAAATTACAAGGAAATATATAATTTTGCCAAAAAAGAACATACCCGAGAAAAAGACTCCGCCGCTGACCGAGGCACCCGTATCCACGACATCCTGCACAAGTACTTCCTTAACGAACCTTACGAAGTCCAACCCGATATCCAGAAATCATTTGATGCTTTTGAAGAATGGGTAGAGAAGTTCAAGGTCCGGGCAATCTATACCGAGCAGACGGTTTATTCTCTCAAGCACAAATATTGCGGGATATATGATCTCGGATCAATTATTACTATGCCTGAGACGGGAGAAGAACGCAAACTGTTGGTGGACTATAAATCGAGCAAATCAGTATATTTAAGCTACATGGTGCAATCTGCGGGGTATAAAATCGCCCACGAGGAGATGGACGGGCCGTTATGGGATGGTCTTGGGATCCTCACCCTGCAACCTGAAACAGGCTATCCCCTGTGGTTGGATTTTACCGGACATACCGAAGAACTTGAACAAGCGTTCTTGAGTTGTTTGCAATTATATCAAAGCATGAAACCTGTTAGTCGATTACGTTACAAACATAAATCCGAACTAGATAAAGCATTAGCTTTATTAAAGGAGGCACAAAATGGTAGCTAAAAAAGGTAGTTGTCGTCCAAACGCGAAACCCCGAATTGGAAAGGCCGGAGATCCAAAACCCAGTCGTAAAGGTAAAGCCGGAAGGTTAGGCCGTAACCGTAGAAAATAAGGAGATATAAAGATGAGTGACAGAGTAGAGTGGATGGAAGGAACCTTGGTAATGGTCGAACCCGGACAAACAGGTTCGAGGAATCCAAAAACAACCCTCCATGTCAAGCCAGACATCAACCAGGATTACACCGCCAAGGTCCATTATAGTGGTCGTGACCTTACTAAAATCCCGCAGAACATCGGACAGTACGCTAATTACAAGATTCAAGTAGGGTACACGCTTTGGGAACTTCCAAGTCATCCCGGTAGTTTCTCGAAACAAGGTTGTGGTCTGGTGCTGTGTGATCAGAGCAGAAACTTACCCGCTTTACCGGCTAGTACACCCGAAACCGCACATACTCCGCCGCCAATAACAAGTGGCTCTCCCGCTGGTACTGGTAGCCAAGTTTCTGGTCCCCCCTGGATCCCGCCCTCTCCAGCCCCTCCCGCCGGCCCACCGGCAGAACCGTTCCAGCAACCAACCACACCACCACCCGCTCCGCCCCCCGTAGCAAGCCCTCAGACGACCTCTGTGCCGACTTCTAAGGATCTGGCTATAGCGAGGCAGGCCGTGATCAAGAGTCCTCTCCTGGCTGTCCTGATGGATAAACCCACAATCGGTAAGGCCAGAATTTTAATTGATTATTTTATTGGATATGTCTTTGACCAGACCCCTCGCATTACCGGTGGTCAGCACCGTAGACTTGAGTCTATGATCGCCGAAGTGATCGGACCGGCTAACCGGGGTCTTTTCAAAGAGTTTTTGTTCAGCGAGGCGATGTATGAGGAGATGGCTGATTCAGGGTCATTACACCTCACCGACATGAGCCAGGAACATGCCGATAAGCTGATGGACGAATATTGGGACTCGATGTTAGTGGCCTGGCGGGAGTTTAGAAAGGTTGAGGATACTACTCCCAGCCCGGACGTTGCCCCGGAACCTGAGAGTGAGGCACCGCCATTTGCACAGGGATAAGAACTAGGGGTGGCGGCATGAATTAATCATGCGGGAGTGACCCCTCTTGCTACTATCAGCTCATTACTGGTAGTAATAATCAACGCAAGATCCACCCCACTTCTTAAATCAAGCAAATTAAGCACAACTCCCATGAAAATCAAACAACTCAAGAAAATAACTATCGGTGATGTGGTTTGGTATATCAAGTGGGATAAGAATGTGAGTGGTGCCTCCTTCGGGTATGCTACCGATGAGCTTCAGAGCGAGTTGATAATCGGTATACGCACGATCAAGACGAACCCAGAACACGTCTTGGCTATCCTCATCCATGAACTGAAAGAAATCCTCCACGTAGAACAGCATACCAGGTTCAGTTGCGGTGATGCGGAAGGTCTATACGAGTTTCACTATAGTCACCGCGACCATACCAGTCTGTGTTGTCGTTTGGCCGGGTTGCTTACCCAGTTTATTGAGTAATTTATCTTCGACATATCCATAGGTCATTGTAATCTGATTTATCTGCTGATTATTTTTTTTGTATTTTAACTTACCAGCCCCCGGTAACGGTGTTATAATATGGGTAGAACCGGGGGAAATATTATGACAATATGGCAGGACATGTTATTTTTTTTCAACTACAACAAAGTCCCCTTTCTCCTATCGAGCATGGCTTGCCATTGTCTTGAGTGTTTCTCCCGGAACATTAAGGAGATTGGGGGCTTTTTGTTTTGTCCGGGAGGCGTAGGATGAGTAGAAGTAAATTATTTAGCAAATCGTTGCTAAGAAGTGAGCGATTTAGGGGATTGCCCGATGATGGGACTAGGCTGTTTTATATGATGATTCAGTTGGATATGGATAATATCGGCAGGACTCAAGCTGGTATTTACTATTTGCTAGGAAAACTATACCCCGGCAGAATCGACATAACTCCTGAGAAAATTGGTGAAATGAGAGATGCCTGCCGGGATAGTATGCTACTATTGGTATATAAAACATCGGGGATTGCTTATGCCCAAGACCCTTTCCACCTTAACCACAATAAAATAATCGGCAACATGAGTACCGAATCAGAGTATCCTGCTCCACCAGAACCATGTGTAACACAATGGGAACAGGAAACTAACTCAGTTTATACATTGTCAAACTTAGTTTAACTAAGTTCTTCTGAAGATAAAGATAAAGGTTAAGTTAAAGGTTAAGCTAAAGTTAAAGGTAAAATTATTTCGGCAAGCCGAAATTTTCTTAAAAGTTTTACCGCAGTAATGGCTGAATAGAATGACTAAACAAAAATTCAATTTAAAAGCATTCGCTGAAAGATACTATGAAATCCCTCACCGGATACAACCCCCGTTTGATTGGGGTCAATATGCCAGACCACTGAAGAAAGCATGGGTGTTACTGGGAGAGACTGAAGCGTTACGGCGGTGGCATTTATTCTGCTCGTGGTCTGGATATTTGCATGCCGCAAACTTTGTTAAACATTTGGAGGACTGGAAATGAAACATGATGAAAATATAAGCCGATTAATGATTATAGTGGCCCATCCTATTGACCAGTATCTGAGAAATCATGGGGTAGAAGTACCGAGTGGATCTCAGGTTTTGGTTAAATGCCCCTTCCACGATGATAATAACCCAAGCATGTCGGTGGATGTAAAAAATGGATTATGGAATTGTTTCTCTTGTGGTATAGGTGGTTCAGTCATTGACTTGGAGATGAAATATAGCGGATTAAATATACCAGATGCTATGAAGAAGTTAGGAGAAGGAATTAAAACCTTTCATCCCATTACTGCACCAAATCAAACTCCCCCTCCCCCTATTGACGGAACACGTGTTCAACCAGAAGTTGATGATAACCCATTCAAGCCTAAACCAAAACTGGTAGCAGAACATCACTACGTCAATGCTGTTGGTGAAGATGTATTTCAGGTTATGCGGTATGAACCCAAGACTTTTAAACAGGCTCATATGGGATCGGATGGTAATCTGATATGGAATCTGGATGGTGTAACCAGGGTGTTATATAACTTGCCCGAAGTAATGAAAGCTGAACGAGTATTCATTTGCGAGGGTGAGAGGGATTGTGACGCACTCCACGATCTTGACCTTGTTGCTACCACTTCATCGGGTGGGGCTGGTCATTGGTTGGATGCTTACTCCCCGTATTTTGAAGACAAGGAGGTAATCCTATGTCCCGATAACGATGAACCAGGCCGCAAACATGCAGAGCAAGTCCGTGAGTCCATTGCCAAGTATGCCAAGTGGATCAAGCAGATCAAGATACCCGAACCGCACAAAGACATTCGGGATTATATAGAGGCTGGTGGTGACATTGATAAGCTGATTGACGATGCTCCCAAGCTGTATAAGGGGTTGAATGTCCCGGTAATGCGTCTTGCTGATGCGCGGGATGAGTACATCAAGGCGATTAAGATGGGTGACAAGTACGGTTTAGACCTTGGAAAGTGGCTCCCCTCCCTCCGCAAGTACCGCAAGTTAATCCCCGGAGAAGTGCTATTACTGATGGGATTTACCGGGGATGGCAAGACGGCAGTTGCCATGAATATAGCTCGTATTGCTGCTCCGTTAAACACTCTGGTATTCGAGCTTGAGTTACCGACTTCTCTGCTCTACGAACGGCAGATAGGCATAGAGCGTGATATTGTCGGTGACAAGGTGGAATACAATTACAAGATCGGCAACGAACTATTTTTAGAGAAAGCTGATCATATTTATATCTGTCCGTGGGCAAAGATGGATCTGGAAACATTGGAAAAGATCATCGGCCAGTCCGAACTCGTGATCGGGGAGAAACCGTCTTTGGTTATCATTGATTATGTCCAGCTTCTAAAGGGCAAAGGCAGTAGCCGGTACGAGCGTATGAGCGATATGGCAGAAGGAATCAAGACGTTAGCTAAATCTGCCGGGGTTATTATTGTGATTGTATCTCAGCCGTCCCGCCCCCCAAAAGATAAAGTTCCACAACTTTCATTGTACAGTGGGAAGGATTCAGGATCACTCGAAAACAGTGCTGGTATGGTGATGGGTATTCAACGGGATATCGAAGATCAAAGCAAGGCAGTAGTCAAGGTGTTTAAAGTAACAAAGGGAAAACCGGGGCTCACGATAGATTGTAATTTCAACAATTCACTGAAGATAACCGAAGTAGCGAAGCACACAGGAGAAACCCATGAAAATCGGTAAGATTAAATTCAGTAGTCCTGTTGCCCCTCTCCCTCAATTCAACCCCCAGACCAGCTTATTGTTAGATCGGCTTGACAGCTTGGAAGAGCGAGTGAAAAGGATAGAGGATGGCTTGCCCCGCTCGTGGCAAAGCGAGCAATTAACCCAACCCCCGGCAGAATCAGGGGATATAAGCAGGAGGCAAGCCGATGGGAAATGATTCATGCGAAAATTGCATTCACTGGAGAGTGTGCATGATCCACGCACACATGTTCAAAGCCATAGAACCTATCCTGGACGGGGAATCGTTCAACGAATTTGGCCATAAGCTGAGAGAATTTCTCGGCGGTAACTGTCCGGGATACCGGGCTGAGGAGGAAAAAAAGTGAAGAGCCTATGGAATAGTATCAGATCCGCCGTGACCGTAATGCTGGTAACTACCCTGTGTGTTTTTATCATCGGGTTTGTTTACCTGGGCAAAGTCGAGGGCAAAGAGGGGCTGAGGGTTCTCGAAACGATAGTCTTGATTGTTCTCGCCTATTACTTTTCCCGGAAAAGGCCGAATGGTGAGACTGAAAAACCCGAACCACCCAGCCCGCTGGTGACCGAAGCAACTCGTATTCTACCCCCACCAGTTACGAGGGTTAAATAGTAGGCAAATTTTGCCTAAAAATGGCTCTACGGCTCGCTGAGCGAACTTTTAACAGACCATTTGTGCTTAAAACCTGAAAAGCCAAATTTTGAATTTACTATTCGTAGCTAAAGCAGGGTAGGGGGTGGCAGAATCATTTTAAACCCCTTAGACGAGCCGAGACAGCTTGTATTGGCTAATTGAGCAAGTACCATTGACTCGAATTGACAGAAACAGATGATAAAAAACCCAAAACCATCAACTCGCCTCGGCCAAACCAAGATCCCGAAACTCAAGATCCCGTGGCGTGAACCGATGACATACGCCGATTTCACCCACGCAGTCCATGAGACCGCGACGAAATTCAGGAAACAGGGGAAAACCAATGAATAAACTTGTGAACACGCGTTCAAGCATCCCCGCCATTCAGCTTAGAGCGAGGGCTAAGGCTCTGGTTGAGCAGATAGAGCCGGTAGTCTGGGAATTAAGCCAGATCTTGTATAAAATCAAGATGGACCAACTTTACATGATCGGCAGCCCAAACTTCGCCACCTTCGATGATTACGTTCAAAGCGAGCTAAACTATAGCTCCCGCCGAGCCCGGTATCTCGCTTCGATCTATGACAAGTTCAGCCAGGCAAATATTGACGGGGAAGTAGTCAACCAGATCGGAAGTTCTAAGGCTCGACTGCTGGCAAGGGTAGTGAATTCTGAAAACAAGGAGGTCTGGCTGGAACGGGCAAAGCATACGAATTACAAGGAACTTGATAGTATAATTCAATCAGAAACTCAGGGTAAAGTTATACACGGACACAAATTGGGGTCAATCAATATACCGTATTACAATGGGGAAACGAGGGTTGCTTGGTTGGAGGTTAAGGAACTCATTTCAAAGATGGAGGGCATAGAATCGAGCGAGAGCGTGTTGGAGGTATTGATTGCGGAGTATTTGAGTATGTATGCAGACGACGGGAGCCATTCCCCGAACGAAGAAAGCAAGAAACACGCGGATTATGAGATCCTTCACCGTGATAATTTCCGGTGCGTAGTAAGCGAGTGCAGGAAGCGTGTGACCTTGCAAGTGCATCATGTGGCTTACCGGAGCCAAAGACCCGACTTAATTGATTCAGATGATAATAAGGTGACAATTTGTTCCACTTGCCACCAACTAATCCACGATAAAAAGGCTGTTCTTATGCAGATCGGGTCCAGGTGGGCGTTAAAAATGAGGTAAACTGTGTACGACGAAGAAGGAAATATAATGAAACCTGATGGTTGTATGTTCTGTAGTTGCAATGGTAGTGCGGTCACGTGGGGATACTGGGGTAAAGCATTCGTCAATATCCAATGTTTAGCATGTTTTGGGACTGGCGGAATCCCTTACGTCGGCCACGCACCGTTCGGATATATCAATCATGTTTAAGAAAAAACAAAAAAAATGTCCACCCGGCCACGAAGTCAGATTAATTCTGACCGAGGACGGATATAAAGAGATATACGCGCCGATTGAACCTTCTGATGAGATTGGTCGTTTAAGGAAATTTGTCCGGAGCTCGGGGCCGGGAGATGTATTTGAGTATGACCCGTCGATACTAAACATTATGCACTCCGATGTTTTGAGTAGTATCTATGCGAGGGATGTGGCTAGGATGGGGGAGATATCTCTTAATGTCATGCGCCCCGGAAGAAGAACAATCTTAACGGACATAACCGAATAGTTACAAAACCCGAAAGGAGAGTCATGAATCGTAAGGAGATTGAGAGGTTAGCAGGGTGGTATTGTAAATTAAATTGTTGGAATTGGCCGAAAGATTTACCTGGTCGGCCAAGGGGATGGGATGCAATGCAGAGTGCTCCTGGTGTGATAAATCCCCCTCCCGAGATCCAGCTAGTTACCAAATACACTATAACATCTCCGACAATGGCACTGATAAAAGAATTAATTGGGGAGAAGGAATGTTCTCGTTATTGGTGGCGAGATATATTGAATCGCTCGGATAAGGAATTTGAAGAATGGTGGAATAAGAAGGTGAGGAGCCGAAGAGTAATGCAACAGAATACCGAACAAAGTAGTGCCGATTTTTGGGAGTGTTGGAAACAATGGTTATTGCCAGTAGCCCATAAAATTGTTGAAAAAGATAAGCTCGAAAACCCTGAATATTATAACCCGAAAGGGGATCAAAATGCTATCGAAAAAGAGTAAGTGGACACCGAAAAAACTGATCCGGCCTTTACTCGCAGATGTCAACAAGGAAGGATCAAAACTGGTACAAGCAATTTTAAACAATCCGAAATTATATAGGCAAAACGGGAATCTCACCAGAGAGGCTTCTTTAAAGATAACTTCTATAATTAATTCACCAAGATATAACGCTAAAAGAAGATGCCTTCAATTCCTCAACAGAAACGCAGTCTTGATAAAAATAATTGAGGTTGCCTCATTTTCCTCCCTCTTAATTCTTTTGCTGTGGATTCTTTTGAATAAATAAGGACAAATAACCCCAACCCGAAAGGAGAATAGTATGAAGATAACAAGACTTGAAGTTACTGATTTCAAGAGAATTTTTGCCGTGGACATAACCCCGGAAGGCAACGTAATCATTGTCGGGGGAGAAAACAAGGCTGGGAAGTCGAGTACCCTGGACAGTATCGAATCAGGATTGAGGGGCAAACGTAGCTTCCCCGGTAAGCCTATCCGAGATGGTGCGGACAAGGCTACTATCCGCATAACCTTAACCCCCGCGGCGGACGACGAGCTTGAGCGTGCCTTGATAGCTACCCGAGTAATCACAGAGTCCCGGCAATACTTCGAGGTCAAGTACGAGGATGGGAGTACCCCGGCAGGCACGCCACAAGCTATCATGGATGATCTGCTGGGTGAGGTAGCGTTCGAGTTTATGGAGTTCCTTAATCTCAAACCAAAGGCACAGCTCGACCTTCTCAAGAAGATAGTTGGACTGGACTTCACCGAGGTTGATACCAAACGGGAGAGGATATACAATGACCGCCGTGACCTTAACCGTGACATTGAGCGGATAAAGGGGTCTATTGCCTTGCTTGACGTGCCCCCTGACACACCCGATAAACCTGTTGACGTGGATGAGTTAATGGCAGAACTCAAGGCGGGACAAGAGCATAACCGACAGAACCAAGATCAACGTACGCGCCTAACTGAGATTGGGAAGGAGTGGACCGATATAGGGGAGAAGAAGGTTAGTGTCCATACTGAGATTGAAAGATTAAAAGCCCAGCTAAAATTACTTATTGCTGAGCAGGACAAAGTGAGGGTTGAAGGCGAAGAGTTAAAAAAGGTGGTTGATGGTTTGGAAGAACAGATACTTGAACCCATCGAAGCCAAGATCAGTGCTTCCAACGAAACCAACATCGCTGTCCATAAGAAACAGGACAAGGTTGTTTACCAGGAAGAATATGATGATTTAACCCAGCAGTCCAAGGATATAACCAACGAGATCACAGCCATCGACGATAAGAAAGCCGCTGATATCGCCGGAGCGGATTTCCCGGTCCCAGGTTTAGGGTTTGGGGAGGGGGTAGTTATGTTCAATGATTTCCCACTCGACCAAGCCAGTGACGCCGAACAAATCGAGGTGGGTATCGGGATAGGTGCATCCCTACACCCGAAGTTAGCGGTAATGCTCATCAGGAAGGGGGAGAAAATTACCCCCACCACCATGAAGGACGTGATTGTACCGTTAGCCGAGAAGCATGGGCTTCAGCTATTTATTGAAGATTGCAGGGCCGGAAAGGAAGCCACACTAATAATCGAAGCAGGACGAGTCAAGGAAACGGATATAACCCCGAAGGAGCGAACACATGTTCAGGAAAAGACATTACCGGAAACAGCATCAAGCTCACCAGGTCGGGGAGAACACTCACCGGCTTAACGTGATCGACTTTCAACTCGCCTCGTTGACCGCGATAGTCCGGGGTTTGGATGAGCATTTTAAAGGCAAAAAAGGGAGAAGATAATCGAGATATATGGTATATCGCAATACCCCCAGACTCACCAAACCCGTATTTCCCCCTCTCGCACGATAGGCTCGATGTTCCAGCGCATGTATGCTATCAGAGGGTTCGCCTTGCAGGAAAAGAAACTACCTTTTCTGTGTTTTTGGAGAGGGGGATTCCGAATAATGATATGATAGAAATGCTTATAAATGGTTATAAAGGAGGTAACAAATGAAGTATCTAATGTTAGTGTTAATGGTGGTGGTGGTCGTAGTGGCGGGGTGTGCGAGCTTTGAAGCAAGTATCGGAGCCGGATATCGGAAATGTCCTCCAGGCTTTGAGGAGCCTATCCTGCCTGATTTACAATCTATGGAGGCGATGGGTCTGACCCCGGAGCAGATAGCTCTAATTATCAAGTTGCTCGGCTCGGAAGAGTTTGTTAAGCATCTCTTTCCCCAAGATAACAGAGTCGATTTAGGAATATGGTCTGAAATCAGAGCAGAGTAACATGAGTGAGCAAGAAAAAATTCCACTCTGTTATCATTATGTTCGTATTGAATTAGCCCCAAAACTCAAGCCTTTTTCCGAATCATTTACAAAATGTTTATATATGATGGAACGGATAGCGATAGAAAACTGCATTAAGTCTACGAAGAAGCATTTAGAAGCATTATTGAATGATGAAATAGGATAATAGTTTGACCACGTGTTCAACCCCGGAGGCTGTATTATGAAGTATCAAGTAATTTGGTTATTTAGCTTAATCCCCATTTTCGGTGCCGCGGCTTTATGCTCTTTTGGCATTATTAGTATTGCTCTCGTGGTTATCATTGGGGTTTCTACATTAGTTTTGCAGATAATTCTTAGCTTTTTGGTGGGGGAGTAGAAAGATAAATGAATATAGGGCCAACATGGGATTATTGTCCTTACTGCAACCAGCTTGCTGAGGTTACTTGGTTAAAGTTTGGGAATGGGTCAAAGATAAAAACAATTTTGTGCCCTTGTATGCCAAAGGATAGAATAGTATTCGTTCAAAAGCGACCAATTTACGCCGAAACTACAGGAGCTATTTGGTCTGATGAATAACAAATGCCGTGATTGCCAGTCATATCTCACCGAAGAGAAGGACATGACCGAGGACGAATGGGAGGAGGTACAGAACGACGACGAGGCCGAGGGGTTTTGTAACCGTAACGGCTACCCCGTCCCGGCGTTAAATGGATGCTGGAATTTCAGGGAGGTTAAAGATGGAGAAAAGTGATTTGATTGTAATTGTTCTTGTAATAATTTTTCTTATCGTTTTAATTATATTCGGAGTTAGAGGGGAGGAAATAGAAAACAAAAAAATAGATTATCAAACAAGACTACTAACCCGCCAAACCATAGCCGTCGAGCAGATAGCCAGGACCTTGACGGCGTTGAAGGAGGAGTGAGATGAGTAAACGCTATCACACTGGATTAGTTCCCGATCCGCCAGACCCGCGAGACTTTATGATGGCTTCGTATTTACCTCCGGAGCCTGACCTTGACCCCTTACCGCCGACGTATGAGATCCCGTATCTTAGTCCTGTCCGGGACCAGGGTAGTAAGGGTGCGTGTGTGGCGTTTGGGTCAGTTTGCGGAATGAAGGAATCTCAGGAGAGTTGGTCTGCTAACATGATAGATCAAGGTATTAGTTTGTCTCCCAACCTTTCACCCCTCTTTATTTACCAGCTCTGTAAATTGATAGACGGCATCCCCGATCAGGAAGGAACCTTTATCCGTGTAGCCATGAAAATACTCCAAAGTACCGGAGTATGTTTTGAAAAATGTTGTAAATATGCCACCAGTGGCCATGTAACGCCTTGCCCCGACTGGAAAAAGCAAGCGGATCACTACAAAATCAAGACTTATGCCAAGGTAGAAGCTGATTTTGAGGCTGTGAAGAGGGCTATATTTCAATTTGGGGGAGTGACCGCTGGTTTCTACACGAATTTATCCTGGTCCCGTACTCAATCAGGGATCATAAACTATCTGGGGAAGGGGAAGAGGCGCGGTGGACACTGTGTATTCCTGGTTTCTTGGGATTCTAAATATATCAAGTTCAAAAATAGCTGGGGTCCGAATTGGGGCGATAACGGTTACGGATACATCACGAAGGAATATCTCGAATCAGAGATGATCTCGGCTTACACTGCAATCGACACCTAAACAAAAGACCCCCGACCATTACAGCCGGAGGTCTTTGCCCTGTCTTTTCGCTTTCTACTTCACCATTACGGGGCCACGTCCATGCCGCCCGGCACTGTCCGGTAGTTCCAGCATCTCCCTGATCTGATTCTTCCACCGGCAAAGGTTCTGGGGACTCTTTCCGGTAATCGTGGCGATATGGTGGAGGGGGGAGTATAGAATGGTCATCAGCATTGCCCGGCATATCTCCCGGCGTTCATTCTGCATAGCCTTTTTATCCGGGATATGGTCGATATGCTCTTCAACCCCGGCCCGTAACGCCGCCAGGTCGATATTATTGTATGTCATCTCCCCGTATAGCCTGCTCGGTCGAGAAAATTTTCGCTGTTCTCGCCTCGCTTTAGCTATTGCCTGGTAGACCGTCGCACCCTCACTGAACTCGATCATAGCGGTCTGGATCATGTCCTCGTGGTATTGCGGGGGGTAGTAGCGGGAGATAATCCCTGCTATTCTCTCTCTTGCCGCGGCTATTTCCATGTTCTTATCTCCTTACCTTTCGGCTTTGAGTTTATTCTCTTTACCTTTTGGCGGTTAGCGGAAGGCTTTTTCATCCCTATTTTCGATACTCCAGTTCCCACCCTGTGCCAACGAGAAACAACTTCTCTCCATCCATCTGATCCGACAAAGTGAGGACCTTCATGGCAGCGAACGCATTCAAAATCCGTGATTGTCTCCCCGTCTTTCTCATATTCCTGGAAAGCCACAAATTCATCTCCACCACAATCACAAGTTAACGATTCCCAATTCCCAGCAAAGTTTCTAATTTCAATTTTCATTATCTCT
>Ga0207997_1000985_pt1 | contig 14771 bp, 22 predicted proteins | sample AntAceMetag02UKN_FD_184777 | JGI IMG/M metagenome (GOLD analysis project Ga0207997, IMG submission 184777) | Saline lake microbial communities from Ace Lake, Antarctica - Antarctic Ace Lake Metagenome 02UKN (SPAdes) (version 2) | ecosystem: Environmental > Aquatic > Non-marine Saline and...
AGAAGCCATTGTGACTAAAACAAGAGAAGACATCGTGATTGAGATACTCGAGAAGCTCATATCGAGCCATGGCGTTATTCCAAATATGGACGTAGATAGTCAGGCTTCGATCCAGGAAGCCACAGAATCAATTTTTCAAATATTCGGAAAAACCTCGGAGGTTGAAGATGTCTAAAATTAAAGTGTGTAGCTCATGCGGTAAATTCGATTCTCCAAATAGCCCTGGTTCATGGAAGAACTGGAAACATAAATGCAAAATGCACATGATCGAAATCGATGAAGAGCTATGTATTATAGTCGGGAAGAGAGTTAAGTTTATGGACCCAAATATCGATACTGTAAACGCAGAAAGGTTAAAATATGATCGACCTTGATATGACTTTAAAGCGCATGACGAGCGCTGTTGAGCAATTCGAATCTTGCACCCCCACAGTCCACAGGAAGGGATCCGATTTCATTGTAGCTGATAAGTATACTGTTAATCTAAACCTCGGTACTTGTACATGCAAGGACCATGAGATGAGAAAGCAGTCAACCCCATGTAAACACATAATTATAGTCTGGTTGTACACCTATGCCGAAATACATCAAGAACCCGATCCGTTTCACTCGTGAGTGGAACCCCAAAAGAATTGCACTAATCTTCCTCGTCCAAATCGGTAAGGAATATAAAAACGGTAAATATGATGTCGGAAAAATAAATATGGAAAATCATCTCGAGGTTCTTAAAGAAATGAAGCCTAGTGCGCAACGTGATGCCCTTGCCTGGTTTTCAGATGAGTGGTCAGAGCGAACTTTTGCATTTAATTGGGTCTGTGACACGCTTGAAAAATCGAGGGCAGGATTGCGGAGAAGGATACTTAATGGTGGGATTGTAGAAGAGATAGCCAAAATACAAGTTGCATTTATAGATTAATTTATGTTGCATATCAACTTTTTTAGTATAAATTGTGCCAAGGAGTAAAAATGGATAAAAAAGTATTATCAATACAGATGACCCAGGCAAATAAGGAATTCTATCTCAAGACTATTGATGAGGAGATGACCGTCCTCGGGCGTATAGCTGGATTTAGAAGGATGGCACATGCAACTGGTGTAAAAGTTCTAACGCCCCCGTATTTAAAATACAATGACGAGCAAAGATCCAACCCCCACATTGTTAGGGATGGCGGTAAGATGATTGAGGTTGTTTGCCGAAAGATTGCGTTTGGCTTAGATTTCCATGGGGAACCAACGGCTGTTGATCAAACAATTATTTTTAATCCCTTAAATTACCTGGCCAAGAAACTTATCGATCTATCCAAAAAATACCCAGGGATTGCAAAGATTATAAATAAGGCATCTTTGACAGCAAAAGAATTAAAGGATGGGCTTTTTATTCCGATTATTGACAGTGGGGTTTCAATGGTTGGTGTCTTCGTTCCGAGTATAACGCATCCTGAACTTGAGAATATCTGGAGTGAACACCACGACTCAGTATTGTATTCAGAGAGAAACGCACAGACCATGTGTGAGAGATCCGCAATTCAGAAGCATCCGGCAATACCGACATTAAGTACGTCTATGTTACTAGACGAAGGGGAAACACTCAGCGTTGATTTATATCAATGGGATATGGATAAGGTAGAGTCACAAAATTTACTTTCAATCGCATCAAAGATTGAGCTTGGCCATGAGGTCGAAATCAAAAAAACAATATCTATAGACGAATTAACAGAAGGGCATTAAAATGATATCAAAAATTATAACCGAAAACTTTATGGGCGCAGTTGGTAGAATTTCAACAGAAGTCCAGAAATATACTGCATTTGTAGGACGTAACGGATCTGGAAAATCAACACGGCTCAATGCTGTGATTGTGACCCTTCAGGGGTACCTATCTGATGAACTTGGACGGAAGCCGATTAAGACCATGGAGATGGCGCGTGCCGATAAGATGATTACCGGTGTCGAACTTGATGGCGGGTCCAGGTACGAGAGAGTATTTGAACGTAAAGGTAAAAGAGTTAGCTCTTTTGTCCGGATTGATGGATCTGACACTGCCCAGCGTGAAGGCGATGGGATTATCAAGAGTGAGCTCGGAGATTTCCCGGTTATGTTTAATCTGGCAGAGTTCGAAGCCTTATCCCCGGATAAAAAGAAACAATTCCTGTTTAGTATCTCTGGATCAATCAAGGACATCGATAACAAGGATCAATTCTTTGGATCCCTGCGATACGAATTAATGAAACAGGTAATCGACGAAGTGACCCCCAACAACCTCCTGGAATTCAAGATGGGCGTCAAGTCGTTTGATGATCTCCCGGAAGAAAAGTACGAAGAGTATTTTGATGTACTTAATGGTCAGATCGATAGTGATGTTGTTGAATACATCGATATGGTTATCGAGGACTTTACTGAGCTATTCACACCGGCTCCCCAGGTGCTGTTTGACACCCTTTTGAAGAAGACATCGGAGGAAGAGTCCTATCAGAGGAAAGCTGTCCGGGACACCGATGCTACGAGAACGAAACTGGCAGAAGTCTCTGCAGGTCTTGATGGTAAAAAGCAAGAGCTTGAAGGCATCAATGATGATATAAAAAGCAATACCGAATTGAAGGAAAAGCTGATTGCAAAAATAGCATCCAATGAAGTCAACCTTCTAAGAATTGGAGACCACGAAAGAATGGTTGGTAAACTTCGTGAAAAGATTGAAGACGATGAAGCGTTTATTGAGGATAATAAAGATCTAACTGAACTGGTAGAGTCGATTGGTATTCTTGAGGCAGACGTTGGTGCTGCTACGGTTGTGAAATCGAACAATCGGAACAGTCTCGATATTCTTGCCGAAGACTATAAAAAGGCAATTGAAGAATCTGCCAAGTTTATTGCTATAAAATCAAAATTCACAGACCTGAAAGAATCTATAAATGCCTTAGATGGAACCTGTGTAATTTCTAAACTTATTCCATGTAGTCAGGATTTTACGTCTATTATAACCGATGCGGATAATGCTATCGCTGATGCAGATAGGTCTATTGGTCCACTTAAATTAAACACCGAAGCACTACGTGTTGATATTGATACTCTGGTAGATTCAATGAATTCCGATTCCGCTGCTTTTGCAGATATGGAAAGTACACTTGGCGAAAATAAGCGCATTCTGTCGGTTACAGAAGACAGGCGGAAATCAATCCTGGAGACTATTGAGAAAACAAAGGCAGAGCTCGTAGAACTTGATTTACAAAAAATGCCGGTTGTTTTTGATAAGGAACTCCTCGGTGCTGAATTGACTGGATATAAAACCAAACTTGTGATTCTCGAAGATAGACGCATTGCCATTAATCGTGCCGAAGCGACATTCAACCAGCTTAATGACACTATTCTGAAGGCCAGATCGTCCAGTGAGAAGCTCGCTGTTGCTCTTGGATTAAAGGCGACTATCCAGAGTCTCCGTAATCAACTCCTCGGGAAAGCTGTAAAACCTCTAGTTAAGTCTGTCACGGGGTTAATGCAGAAGATCGATCCGACCTTTGACGTAATGTTCGATATGGATCCAGGCTTTGGAATCCGTGTTCTCAGGAATGAAACATGGCAACCCTTCTCTTCACTGTCTGGTGGAGAGTACTTGATCTTTATGGCTGGACTACTTACCGCCCTTATCGTAACTGGAGATCCTGAATTAAAGGTTTTACTCCTTGAGGCTGCAGAGCTTGATAAGGAAAACATGGAACTCGTAATGAATGCCCTGCCTGTCGTTACTGAATCGCTGGATAATGTGTTTGTTGCTTATCCGGATCACGATGTAGCTGACGTTGATGGCTGGCTTGTGAATCGGATGTGATATGAAAAACCTACAAAAATCAACCGCAATTGTTTTGGTGTTTATCGGGATTCTCGTATTTGCACTCATTATATCGGTGGCTAGCGGGTATCAAAAGGTAGCAATGGTTAAAAATACACACCAGCTTGAGCTTACCGAATATAACAGGTCCTCAGATCAAAAGGATACCCGAATAGACAACCTGGTTAAGATGGTAAATATCTTTACTGGTGGGAAACCTGTTCTGGTTACTGCATATAATGCTCACGAATCACAAACAGATGACACCCCAACCATTACAGCAAATAATACCAAGGTCGCTGACGGCACCCTCGCATTGAGTAGGGATTTTATTAAGCGGTTCGATCCTGGTAATGATGTTGCATTTGGTGATACGGTATTATTAATTGTTCCAATGCGTGTCGAGGATACGATGAAGGCCAGTTATATAAACCGGGCTGATATATTTATGTGGAATTACTCGGATGCTGTTGCGTTTGGGGTTAAGGAAGGGATGGTATGTTATGAATGAAAACGATGTAGCATTTGATGTAAACGAGAACTGTAGCAGTAGTGCTACTTGGAATATGTGGAGCGAACCAGAGATTATTGAAATTCTTGAACTTATGGATTCTGTCGAGATTATCTATAAAGAAACATCAAATGTTATGTATACCATATATCCCCCACCTCCCCCAGAGCAAAGGGTGTATAAAATAGTGTACAGTTGCGTTGATGGGAAGTGGAATAAGTCTGAGCCTATTCCTGGGGAGATTATAAGGGCCACAGAGGAAACGTACGATTTTTAATAAGGAATAATTTGCTATGTCTGATTTATATAATGGCGTAACATGCCCAAAGTGTGGCAGACCTTTTGTTGATGATGGAAGTTTAACCGCAGGGCAGGAAGTCTGCAAATGTTATGACCCAACATTAGGTGGTATAACTGGCTGGATATGCCCTGTCTGTGGTGCTGGATTGAGCCCGTTTACGGTGATGTGTCCATGTACTCAAAATCCATTTAATATAACATTTAATACTCAAAAGTAATATGTTTAAATTTACGGACGATCAACTTGCTATAATCCACGCGGAAGAAAAGCGTGTTGTCGTCCAGGCCGGTCCTGGATCTGGGAAGTCAACTACAATCGCTGGTGCCGTTGCATACCAGATGGCGGAGCATAAGCATAGCGGTTATGACTTTCTAATAATAACATTCTCACGATTTGCCGCACGTCAGATCCGGGAAAAGATTCAGGGCCTTGATCCGGTAGAGCGGAACAAAATAGACGTAGATACGTTTCATGGCTTCGCACTCAAGATCATAAACAAATTCACAGCAACCAGCTGGACCATTATGGACGAGAAAGACTTAATCCACGTAATGGACGGAAACGGATACTGGCCACTCAATACAAAATTTAAAGACTTCATTAATGGGAAAATAACCGCCCCGAGTGCCAGGCGTGAAAATATAAAAGCCTTTGAGAAGATCTGTAATCAGTTTAAATGGATTACCTACAATCAGCTCTTAACTACTTTAGTGAAAAACAAAGACGCTATGGCGTGGTTGCAATCCAGATATAAATTCCTGTATGTAGATGAGGCCCAGGACATGAACCCTGCGCAATTGAATATCGCCAAACTTATGGACATCGAGTATACTACATATGTCGGGGACGTTTCCCAGTCTATTTACGAGTGGAATGGCGCAGCCCCCAGAATCCTAATGGATCTTTCTGAAAAATACAAGACATATACGCTTTCCGAGAATCACAGGTCGAATAGTGATATCGTTGAAGCCAGCTCAAAACTCATCATGCACAACAAACTCAGGATAAGCGGGAAAAACACCCCAACCCGTGGATTTGACACGAGGTGCATAAACGTGCACCACCGAGACGAGATGCATTCATCAATCGCGAATAGCATACAAGAGTATAGCGACGATGGAGAACTGGCCATCCTGTGCCGTACGAACCGCGAGATCGCTGAAATTATACTCGAGCTTGGTAACCTGGGGATCGATAAATCTCTACCGGCTTCGGTCTTAAGATCTAATCCGCTATTTATGATGATTGTGGCACTGGTTCGTTTAAGGACTGACCCGTGTAAGCCTTACTGGATGTTATTTTTAAGAGACAATGCAGCTAAAGACGGTTTTAGTTTCTCGTACGATAAGTATTCCTTTTCCGAACCAACGAGTAAGTTTGCAAATATGGCCCCGGAGTGGGTGGATAGAGCTCTCGAGATTAAAGACTTCGGTGAGTTCTTAGAATACTTTTTAAAGACTCTCGGTAGTGAGGATTTTAGCGACGATGCTATCCTTGCGTCACGTCTTATAAAGGCTTTTAGGGAAGCTTCTGATGGAGCTGAAGAAGAGTTCTTGGCGTGGTTTGCAACTATGGATGTCCAGGATATTGTACCGGAAGAAACGTCTGGTGTGAGAATTATGACAATGCACCAGGCTAAAGGTTTAGAGTTTGATCATGTCATTGTAGTCCTGCCGAAATACGATGGTAAGAATGAAGAGTCCAGGCGTATAGTATTTGTCTCGGTAACGAGGGCTATTAAGACACTGGATATAATCGCCTATCCAGATAATAATTATTTAGAGGAGATGGGACTGTCTATTGAAGACGGAACTCCTCCTCTTCCCTTTTAACGATCTCGCTATACATTTCCCCGGATGGGTCAGCCTTTGAGCCAGTTGGCCCATCTCTTCTCAATGAGATCTCACAAATTGTGGCAGGTTGTGGCAAGTGGTGGCAGGATGCTAATACGATAATGATGAATAAGATCTTTCTTGTCATGTTCAATTCCTTATTATATGTTGCAGTGCGCATCTTATTAGTTGATGCTTTATTTCCTGCAACATAATAAATTATACATATGGAGCAACTAAAATGTTTATAATTAAAGAACTCTGGGCAATACTTATGCTTCGCAGGCTTGAGTTTCCAGCCGGGCAAGACATAACTGCAATTGTATGGGGGCTTATATTGTGGGCAGCCCTGATAAAATTCTCTTTCTGGATAACTGATAATAATTTATTCTAGCTATTGACAGATCCACCGTTATGTATTATATTGATTGCATGATCAGGATGAATTTACATATTAAAGTCAATGGTTTTATAGGGACAGCGGATACGTTGGAACATATTCCTGTGGTGGGTTGCATGTAAAATTAAGAAACATTTGAAATTTTTATATAGAACCCGCTTCCGAGTGGGTTTTTTGTTTTGGTGCATTAGTCTAATGGTAGGGCATCTGGTTGTCGACCAGGTCGGTCTCGGTTCGAATCCGGGATGCACCGCAATGCGGGGAGGAGTGGCTTCTCCCGACTGGCCTCATAAGTCAGATCTCACGGGTTCAATTCCCGTCCCCGCGACTATACTCGTGTAGCTTAGTGGAAAAGCATGGGGCTGATAACTCCACGACACAAGTTCGATTCTTGACACGAGTACTTTGACAACGGGGCATTAGTTTAATGGTAATGACATCAGGTTTTCATCCTGAAGACGGCAGTTCAACTCTGCCATGCCCCACAATGCCGGGTTTGCTTAATGGTAGAGCTTCTGGCTTACATCCAGGCTACGGTGGTTCGATTCCATCACTCGGTACGCTTTTTATATATGAGGGTATAGTGTTAATGTGTTAGCACGGGTGGCCTCCAACCATCAAGTCAGAGTTCGAGTCTCTGTACCCCCACCATTTGCTGGGTTAGCTTAACAAGTAGAGCAGGGGATTTGTAACCCTCAGAAGTGAGTGCAATTCTTACACCCAGTGCAACGGAGCGATAGCTCAGGCAGTAGAGCGCGAGATTGAAGCCCTCGGCGTGGGTGGTGCAAGTCCATCTCGTTCCACATGGGCCGTTAGCATAACAGAACAGTGCATCGGGTTTCTACCCCGAGGATGAGAGTTTAAGTCTTTCACGGCCCTCAACAGGTGTATAGCTCAATGGTAGAGCAGGCGACTCATAATCGTCCGACGTGAGTTCAATCCTCAATGCACCTACAATGGGGTATTATGTCGTAGGGACGATCCAGTCTTGCAAGCTGTGATGGGTGGGTGCAGCTCCCACATACTCCACACCGGGCGGGTAGTCCAACGGAAGAGACAATCGGTTTAAGCCCGATCCAGTGAGTGTTCGAATCACTCTCCGCCTACCATGGAGGTGAAGCTTTAATAGTGAAGCAACTGACTTTTAATCAGTAGAATTGGGAGCATTACCCTACACCTCTACTACCACTTGACAACCTACCTTAATTATGTTATATTAATCCCATGAGACAGCAACTACATAGTAGCCTGCGACCACAGCCCCTCCATTAGGGTCTGGACTACTGCTATCTCATAATACCCCCAACACAATAAAAATCCGATAGAGTAGTCCTTTTTAGAGGCTGTTTCTGTATATAGTACAAAGGCAAGGTGTCGGCTGTCCCTTGGAAGGATGGTGTGCTGAGTTCGATTCTCAGGTACTATACTGTGGCATTGTTGTAATGGTAGCATAGCAGATTGTGTCTCTGCTGGTGAGGGTTCAAGTCCCTCATGTCACCCAATAGCCCTGTCGTCCAACCGGTTAGGACTTCAGACTTTGATTCTGACAATTGCGGTTCAAGTCCGTACGGGGTTGCTTGACAACTGCACCGGTAACTCAGCCTGGATAGAGTGCCACGCTACGAACGTGGTGGACGGAGGTTCAAATCCTTCTCGGTGTACAATGGGGGTGTATCCCAACGGCAGAGGAAGCTGGCTTAGACCCAGTACAGTGTGAGTTCGAATCTCTCCACCCCCACAAAAGAAACATTGATTATTTGCTTGACCAATCGGGTATTATTAACTATATTGTCAGCATGAAAAGAATACTCACATATTGTTGGTCGAATTATAGTTCACACTTACAGGTGCGGGTAACTTAGCTCATCAACTAATATTGATAGATTTTCTAAGAACCCGCTTTTGAGTGGGTTTTTTGTTTTTTGATATATGTCACTTTAGCTTAGTTGGAAAAGCACCTGACTGTTAATCAGGATGTCCTTGGTCCGAATCCAAGAGGTGACGCATTGTGTGGGTAGTGTAATGGTAACACAAGGGCCTCCAAAACCTTTGATGGGAGTTCGATTCTTCCCCTGCGCGCAATGGCGGGTTGACAGAGTAGTAATGTGCTCGGTTGCTAACCGAAGGTCGCCCGAAAGGGTGCATAGGTGCAATCCCTATACCCGCCTCACATAGTCAGATGGCTGAATGGTTAGGCTACCGCCTGCAAAGCGGTAATATGCGAGTTCGAATCTCGTTCTGGCTTCTATGGGTTGTTCGTACAATGGTAGTATACTGGACTGTAACCCCACGGATGGAGGTTCGACTCCCTCACAACCCACATGTTCACTATTTGGATCTGTTCACTTTAACTGAACATCTCTAAATAGTGTACAAATGGAGGGTGGCGTCCTTGGGGACAAATCGGTGTTGAATACCGAGCTATGGGGAACCATAAGAGTTCGATTCTTTCACCCTCTTCCAGTGATATTTTAAAGCAATACCCTTAAAAACAATCAACGATTTTAAAGCTATAACTTACCAATAATCGCAAGTTACTATGATATTCTGTGATCTAATTCTCATATTATCCTAATAATTTGATATCTCATTCGCATATTATCCTTTAACATAATAGCTATCATATTATACCTTAACCCCCTAAAATCTAATTAGTGGTTATTATATTATCTCTTAATCTTCAATTAGACGGCTGTTTATTTTCAATTAGCCGTAAAATATCTTCCCTTAAGTAAAGATATATACCCAGTATGTCCAGAATTTGTGGACATAGTACCTATAAATCACGTAAAATACCCGTAACATTTATTCTGCACGGTAACAATTCAAATGTTACAATGCAGTTAAAGTGTTTGCATAAAAGCGTGTTTAATGACATCCTGTGCAAATTAAATGACAGGTTTTTATTAAAAATAATCCTTGTATCTACAATTCCAGTGTTTAAATTCTTGCAGGTATAAAAATAAGAGAGGTATCAAAAATGATAATCCGTAGATACATACCAAACCACACAGTATGCAAAGAATTTACCGTGATGAATACGGGCCGGAAAATGCATGTTATAATTCGTCTATTTACAAACAATGATGGTACAGACCAGATTTATAAAATAGATACATCTGGAGATGATAACTACATACAGCGTATGGGGTTTGCTGGTGCGGTGCTCGGACACTGGTTGGCAACAGAGAATCCAGGTAAACTCGAAGAGCCTGAATATCCTTTTGTCTACTTTGAAGAAATGGATCGCGCTCCTGGTATGGTTACTCAATATAAATTATATCCCCTGCTTGTAATGCCACATGGCTTGCGCTATTTCTTAGATGATAACAGCGATATGAAAATGCTGCTTGATTATCACGAGACAACCTGGATACCCGAGAGTGAAGTAGCAATGATCGAAGACTAGGTGTTTCCAATCTAACAGCACAGTTGTGATCCATATACAATTAATCAGGGTTAACCTGACAATAACACTACAAAACATCCACTTAGTGGCTATCTATTTGACACAAACACTAGATACGGCTAATTTTATTAGTGCCATGTCGTTATATCGTCATATTATCGACACGTTATTATAACATGTCGTTGGCGGAGACATGAAAAAACCCCGGGATTAACCGGGGCTGATACCTAAAGACCTTTCAGTATTTTCTCAACAAATGAAACGGTCCAATCTATTCCATTTACATTTTTAGAGAGTTTGGCCTGCCTGATTGCGACGCCTCGGGGATCTTTACTGCGGAGTGCGTCTCTAACAATTCTACGGGCTCGGTTTTTCTCTCTCCTATGCTCAGAGTTGTATCGTGCTTTCTGTGCCAGGTATCCAGGGCGGGTAAGCCGTTTAGGTAAACCCTTTTTGCTGCGTGCCCTTTTCTTGGGTGCTACAATTTCGTACATATGAATCTCCTTTTCTTTATAGAGTCTTCATATGGGCCTCCTTGTGGTTGTGGACTAAGCATGGCGGGTTGCACCTAACCGCGACTTTGTTCGCCCTCACGGGTTTCTTGGATTGTCAATCCCGAGTGCTTTTGTTCGTCCATTAAGATCTGTGGAGACGGCGTGAATCGAACACGCGTTACCTTTAAATTCCCCTGCGGCGGAGAATATTATAGGGCTAACCAAATCGTCCCCGTGTCGGTTGATTAACGGGCTCAACCGTAAGCCTTTGTATAGTCTCCTACCTTAGGTAGTGACCAAGCAGTAGCAGGGGCATGACTCGAACATGCGATCTCTAGGTTATGGACCTAGCGAGATGGCCACTTCTCTACCCTGCGGTCGGCAATATAATCAAAAACAATCCACTTGTCAAGCCATGCAGTGCCAGTAAAACGCTTTTAGTGGCATTCGATGGGTTGTAAAAAAAGATTTGCGCTATGCTTAATGGGTTATAAAAAAGACTTGCATGGTGTTCTGTAAATAGTATATTGGAGGCATGATAGGAGATCTAAGATGAAAAAACCAGAAAATCCACAAGCGTTTCCAAAAGTAACAAAACTATTGAACTCTACTAGACGACAAAACGACCCAGATTATTATGTTGAGTCATCTGAAGGGATGAGTCTCCGGGACTATTTTGCAGGGCAGGCAGTAATGGGTTTTTTGTCATCAGGCCCTGGATACAATAATCCCGAAGCGGTTTCTAGGGACGCCTATAAGGTCGCAGATGCCATGCTTGAGGAGAGACCTAAGTGACCGACACCATCTCAATGGAAGACATGCTAAAGCTGTGTAAGTCATTCCCTGACCCAGAGCATTACCTCGTGCCACAGTCCGTACTGGACGATGCTGAGAGTGAGGGTATTGTAATCCCCAGTAACTTCCATGGATCTAAGTACATGTCAGAAGGAGATGCGTACAAAGTGAGTGCTGAGGCTTTTCGTATGATGCAGCCACAATTTCTTTTTAAGCCAGAGTTCGAAATAACCAGTCCACCGCCAGCTGACGCTTTTATCAATACGCACATGCATGATCTCAGTAATGCAATCGGGGTTATAATACCATACTGTGCAGATCTCGGCGTATCTATGAACCAAATACGCACAATGATACACGTAATGGTCCGGCATCACTATGTGCCTGGGCGTAAAAGAAGAGGCGGTATATCCCGCAGGAAGATGAGCAAATGACAGAAATCATTTGGACTGACGGAATTATAGAATTAGTTTGTATATGGCATTCAACAGGATGTGATTATGATGTAAGAAGAAAGAAATTGGAGGAAAAATGAAGTGGCCATTAAGTCGTAAAGAACAAATTAAAGAGCCAGTAGATCTTGAGGCCGGTGTAAATATTGAGGCCTTGATTAATATCGAAAAGATTGAGATTAGGGAGTATGCGAGAGATAATGGTCGCGAGTTGATTGTACGCTCATACGAGGGTGTTGACAATGCCCTGAAATTTACCGTATCATTTGATGGCGGTTGCACGGTTGACGGTAATGCAATGCTTGGAGAATTCGGTTTGGGACGCTCAGTTGATGAGGCATTAATCCAGTACGCTAAGAAGATTTCCCATAAGAGAATGAATTTTGACATCTTCAATAAACATCGGATTGACATCTTATTGCCAAAATTTGTACATACGCATAAACTGGGAATGTAAAGGGAAATAAGAATGAAGGCCTTAACTACAGTTCAAGAGATGACACTTAACCATATAAATGGTCCCTGGGATTTTATCCGTAAAAAGTCATTACAAAATTATGAAATAAATCACCTGGTTGGAACGGGCGGATACAGTATTGGATCGATCAGAAAAACAACTTTTGAGATTCTGCTTAGGGATGGATTTATAGAGCAGTTTTTAATTCCAAACATGTATACAATATCATCGAAGGGTAAAAAATACCTGGAAGACATATGTTTAAAATATTAATAGCCCTAGCATTTGGTTATCTATGTGGATGGTTTTTTACGCTGGTCCATCAGGCATACCTGAGAGCAAAAAACAAATCTACTGCACAGATGGCATACGATGCGATAACAAATAATAAAGACAAATATCTATTTATTAGACTCGAAGAAGGTGAGTGGGAAGGGGGCATTTATGGTTTTGCTCATAGACACTCATATAATCTAAGTCTTCTTGATCTTCAATGTATATCTGAAGTTCTGTCAAAATATATATTACCGGATATAGAGGGAAACCAGGATGCTAATGATTTTCTGGTTCAAGCGAAAGGATTGATCAAATGAGTGAATATGAAGTCAATATAAGCACAGACAGCCTCAGGCGTAAAGAGGTGGATAAACTACTTGTTTTAATTGCCCGTGCGGGATACTCTGTGTATATTGGATTCGACAAAAGTGTTTGCTTCCCAGTGGAAGATGGTGATTCAATAACAAAAATTAAGGTGAATGATGAGTGACTTACAGAAACAGATTAAATCATTAATTGCTAAGATTGAAAAAGCAGATCCTGAAATAATTATTTATATCGAAAGGATCGAATTGCGTCTTGAGCAAGCAAGTGAAACTATAAATACATTATCTGGAAAGAAAATAGAGACCACCCAGGAATCGCTTGAGGGTATGACTGCGAGACAGCTTGGTTCGTATCATGCATTACAGGCGGGGAATATAGCCTTACTGGGACAGCTTGAGGCTTTCCAGAAATCCTTTGATGATGCGCCGAGATACACCTTTCGTAACCAGACCCCCTATGGACTGATATCAAAGAGAGTTGAAGATGGTGAGTATGCCCTGCTAAAACTGGAGGAGAAAGTCTAATGTTAGACTTTTGGTATATCGTAACATTCTTTTACCGCCCTAACTTTGGACCGATCCGTATTGATATGAGTGAATTCATAGATTGGTCCAAAATTGATATCGCAATGAAACGGGCTGCTATTGCAATACGGGTTCTGGCTAGAAGTTTTATATCAGCTGCCGAGTTTGCAAATAATCTTAATGCCCAGATAAAAGCAGAAACTATAATTATCAATCGGTGGAAACTTTTAACACGCTCTCCACATCCTATACTTGCGATGTCATTGTATTATAGAGCGAAACAGATAAGGAGTTAGTATGAAAGCGAATTATGTGGATGTTCCAATGCCGGACAAGTATATTAGAATCGGATTAAAAGATGGAAATGTCGTCCAGGTTGATTGGGCACAATTAGATCCGATTGAAAGCACTCCCCAAGACTTAATTAATTACCTTGAGGTAGCAATTGCGATGGTGGGTGGTCCTTCCGTACGGCGTGTCAAAAAAGCAAACAAGGAAAAGGCTAGAGCTGTGAAGAAGAAAGCCAAGCTTGAGAAAGATATAAAAGAAAATCCAGACTGGTGTTTCTGCGAAGAGCTGCTGGGAAAGGATCCTGATATTGATCCAAGGACAGATCCGGTTATTGATACTATCCAGGGATACGGTGGCCCACTTAGAAACGCGATGATTGACTATGATGTTTACAAATGTAAACGATGCGGAAAAAAAGCGCATATAAATATAGTGTTTGCTTAATAAGGAAATTGGAGAAGAAATGAAACACATACACGCTGACAACATGCTTTTATATGCCCAAGATGCTCAAGAGACTGAAACACCGTGGCTTAGGTGGGAAGAGTTGAGAAGGTTTGGTAGCAACCCATACGAAAGAGAGTTAACAATAAGACAAGGAGTACCAGATGACACTAAGAATAACAATCAAGGCAGACAAAAACGATGCCGGGTATAAAGGGCATGTTGAGCAATCAGATGTCGATGATTCAGGTAATATGACTTCCGTACAGCCGGTAGTTGACCTGAAGCCTGGTGAAGAAACTGAGTTTTATATCCACGATATGAATGAGCTCCGGGTGTTTGAGTCAAGCGATGAGTAAATTTAACAAAGGTGACATTGTTGCTTTGAAAACAGGCGGTAAATACACAATGCTGATTGACAACCAAGCTGGTTAC
>Ga0207997_1000986_pt1 | contig 14771 bp, 15 predicted proteins | sample AntAceMetag02UKN_FD_184777 | JGI IMG/M metagenome (GOLD analysis project Ga0207997, IMG submission 184777) | Saline lake microbial communities from Ace Lake, Antarctica - Antarctic Ace Lake Metagenome 02UKN (SPAdes) (version 2) | ecosystem: Environmental > Aquatic > Non-marine Saline and...
TTGGACTTCCCATGCCATTCAACGGTACTTTCATTCGATGGGCTTCCGGGCTTCCAGACATAGACCTTGATGTTTTGTTCGTATGTATAGACAAGGATTTCATAGAATACAGGGTTAGTGATCTGAGAGCTAAGTATCCCAATACTGTGCTTGTTGCTTACACGAGAGAAAAAAGCCCGATATATCACATGCCACCAGGCCGGATAGACTTCTTTAATCAATGTGATAAGGTTGCCTGTCCGTATGGTGATAAAGTTATTGATAGAATAAGAAGTCTTGTAGATAAAAAGGTTTATAGTTTTCCGTATCCATATGACATTGAAGGTATCAGAAAGAAACATTATAGGGAAGCTAGGGAGTTCAAGATAATGGTTGGATGTAATACGAGAAATCCTAGAAGGCTTTATAGGGATTCTCTTAAATTTGCTCGTAAGATTGCAAGTATATGCCCACATGATCTTTTTGAGAGACCTAATTACGGTTGGGATGAATGGTTGGATGTGCTGTCTGAATGTGCTCTATGTATTAACCTTGATCCAATGCCAGAGATAGGTCAAGTACCTATTGAGTGTGCAATACTTAGTGTGGCTCATTTCGGAAGTGAATTGGATGCTGCTAAGAGACTGTGGTCCCAGACTGCTAATAATAATACTAATTATCTTACTGATCTGATAGTTTCTAGAGACTACCTTGAAATGTGTGACAATGCGCTGGAGAGTGTGAGGAAGATATATTCGTATGATGCTGCAAGGGAAAACTTAAAGAAACTGATGGAGGATTAAATGGCTACGATTCCAACCATACCAAGACCACCTATGCTATCAATGGCTTTCAAAAAGGATCAAGTTCTTAAAGAGATACATGATAAGAAAGTTGGCAAGCCTAAACAAAAAACACGTATTGAGAAATCTAAGACTGAGATAGAAAAAAGGACTGATAAATGAAAGTAGATTCAATAGTAGATGATATTATAAAGACTTCAAAAAAACCTACCGTTAAGGATCTATTGAGATTAGATGCGTGGGTACAGAAACATGCTATCAGGAAACATGTTATTAATGGTAAGGAGTATTATGATCTTAACGAATGTAGACAGGATTTAAAATGAAAGACCTGTGCGTAACAACCGCTATAGATAAGAACTATCAGGCATTCCTACCTCTGTTCGTGTACTGTGCAAAGAAAGCATATCCCGACTACTGCATAAAGATTATAGCCTTTGAGGATCTTAGCTCTAAGATAGAGTATCTGGTAGAAGGTTATTGTAAGATATATCAGATGGCATTACCAGAGTACAGGAACATAGCTACTGTATCGTCACTAAGATTTCTGACTCCTGAAGTACTGTTCTTCTCAGCCCATGAAGGCCCATGTAGCCATGTACTATTCACAGATGTTGATATACTTATCTTCCCGGAAAAGAAGCCTATACACGAGCAACATCTGGCTGTAATGGAGAAGAATAATATATGCTATGAGAACTTTGCTCTGCCTATGAAGGATGGGAGTATGCGGATGCCGGGTGTACTATTCGCCTCTCAGGAGTGGTTCAAGCGCACCAGGCTTGCCAGAGACTATTATCTTGATAAGGCCTATAAGAGTAAAGAGTTTGGTAGTTACCGTGAATATGATGAAGTGATGCTGTACGATATATGCGAGAAGTCCGGACTAAACATACTCCACAAGGGGCACGAGAACTGGAGATGGCACGGTATACATCTTGGATCATGGCGGGATAAGAAGGTAATTATTAGGGAGCAGCATGTGATGGACTTTATAAAATCACTTACACGAGATGATGAGTTTATGAAGTTGCTGGATATATGTAGCAGGATGAGACCGGAGATAGGGGAAATCTTTAACAGATTGGATGTGTATGTCAACTCGAAAAAAAGTTAGTGAAAGTATTGATCTTCCAGAAGTGATTGACGGTAGGCTTGCTATATATAAATATTATCTTACATGTCCGTACTGCGGGTCTAAAGAGGGTGCGGTTGTGAGAAGTATAAATAAGATGCCGAGCTGGAAGTGTAAGAAGTGTGACAAATCTGTTGATGCTATATATGTTGACTTAAATTAAAAAAAAAGGGGGCGACGGCAGCAACCAATTGCGCTGCGAAATACCGCACATAGTGCACTTGCGGCTGCGTATACCACTTACGCCACTCCCCCCCATTATTCTATTTCCTTTTCTGCAAACCTTCCAGTCCGTCTATATCTATCACTACTAATAAGTGTAATATCTTTCATTTTATCCGCACCGGGGACTTTTGGCCCATAAAATATATACGTCTTATTTAATTCCCTTTTATACTCCTTGCAATCATCACAGAATATATGTGAATAAATACTCATAATAACCCCTTATTTATAAAAGTCTCCATTATCCCAAAAGCTAGGCATATCATCAAATTTATCATAATGTATATCGTCTAAATCGTGTACTGTTCCGTTCCACTTGCAGGCACATCTAGCATAATTAGTGTTTTTATAGTCTTTTTCCCAAGGGTCAGCGCCCATGCCAATTAATGTCTCCCGAATATCATTGCTTCCACACTTAGGACAATATCTATGTTTTTGTCGGTAAATTTGCATATGCTTATTATATAATCTGTTTATTTCTTTCTGCGCTTCTGTTAGTTGGTCAATATATAAGTATCCAACTTCTCTTGGTTCATGCTTACTTTCGTCCACGTAGCTCTCCTTTATCTTCTCTAAATACCATATATATATCTACTACCATACTTTTTATTAATTTGTTCGTATGTGTCAAATGATTCTTGAAGATTAAAGACAGTATTGAGTAATTCTTCTTTTGGATAATTAAACTTTGCTACTGATTGCACTAGATGATCATAGTTTTTGTACGAATACGCCATCTTATGCGCATGATAACTAGCTATCATTGATAATAGTTCTTGTTTTATCATAATCTCCTCCTGACACATTAACTCTCTTACCATTACGTATATGTATACAGCCCTCTATCATTGATAAGTTTACATGGGGGATTGACTCTGGGTTATACATAGTAGGCGATTGACCTTCTCTCCCACACCACATACATCTACTCAAGACTTGTACGAAGCCGGTATCGTGATCTACTAAAGCTAATCCTGTATTTGTTCTTAGATGTACACCATCAGGACTTTCGGTACAGTCAATAAGTATGTCTTTACTCATAAGAATTTCTCTCTCTCGTTAATAATTAATATATATAATGTTTTCTAGTATGTCAATACATTGTTATAATAACATCCTAACCTTTGTAAAAACCATATAAATTAACCTAAATTATATAGTAGGATATGGATAGGGTAGTTCTTAAAACTATGAAAAGAACAATACCCTCACTATCCTATTTATATCCATCCGAGCCTACTAGCGAGGGAAATTCCTTTGTTAGTAGGTTTTTTTATTTTGGAGGGAACTATGGAAGCTGAATTTGTAGCCGTTAGATGTATCTTAAAGCGTGACAATGTTAAGAAGTGTGACAGATTACTTGGTGCTATAGATAAGAACTTAGCAGGTAGTGAGACTGTCTTCCGTTGTCCAACATGCCAGACACTATTACTCGTGAGACATACCTCAAATGGTAACTTGTTCTTCACCGTAATGGATAATGCTAAAGATCTTCTCGATGTAGAGAGTGGAATATCCTTAAAAGAGGGGGTATTAGTTTGAATATAACTAATAGGCCTGGTATTCTCCAGGAATCAATGAAGAGAAAACTGGATTCCGAGAAGCTAAGAACTATAGATGAGGAATTAGATCAGGCGGTAAGCTACTTTGAACGTGACAGACAACGTGCGGATACTAACATTGGAGGCTATTGGGGTATAGATGATAGTCAGTGGCCTGATGATGTGGTTACAAAGCATGTGCGCGAGAAGAGACAGCTTGCTTCATATAACGTCTGTAGGGGCAAGGTAGACGGTTTAGCAGGGTCTTTGCTTACTAATCGCTATGAACCTAACTTCGTACCCATTGAAGGCGATATAAACCAGGATGTGAATTACATTAAAGATGCTTTCCAGGCAGATAGAGAGCTTCTTAACTATAAATTAGCAAGACGTGAGTGTATTATAGACGGATTAATATATGAAGGTACAGAAGAAATGTACATTGACAACCGTTTTCACCCTCTTGGAAATATAGGATTCCGTAGACTGATCTCAGGCCATGTAATTTATGACCCACATTGGCGCACCAATAGTATGTGGGATTGCAAGAAAGCATGGAAAGTTGCGTACATGACACCTGCTCAGATGATGGAAACGTACAAGAAATCTCATGATGATATCAAAGCTGCTCATATAATGTCTAAGAAAACAGGTGATGAATATGGCAATAATAGTGGTGTTATTTTCGAGCCTAATCTTAATCCAGAGCACGGTAATCAGTACAAAGTCGTTGAGTTTTATGAAGTTAAGGATGTTTGCTGTGATGTTGAAGTTGATCTTTTAACTGGACAAGATTTACCCGATTCAGACGATGTTGAATTAAAGGTTAAATGGTTAAAGGAACAGGCTCCTGAAAGAGATATGTCAAGGCTTACTGATGATGTTACTATAGATCCCAGACAGAAAAAAGTATTAATGGTTTTTGCGTATAGTGATCTCCATAGAGGTGTTGTGCTGGCAAATGATCCGCACGAGATACAGATAGGTAGATTACATCTCTTCCCATTCTCGGCTGCAAAGCTCAATGGTCAGAGAAGTGGTATAATGGATCTCATATTAGACCCTCAGAAGGCCATAAACTACCGTGAGAGCTTAGTTACTTATAATATACAGACAAGTGCTCAAGGTGGTCAGGTTTTAGACCCAGCATTGTTTAATAATGATATTCGGAAGATTAATGAATATAAAGCTAAAAAAGCAGATCCTTCTTATGTAGGTGAGAGTTATCCCGGTGCTTCAAACAAATTTCCTAATGCTATCAAGTCCATAGAGAGCAGAGCACCTAATCAGGCAGTATTTAATCAGCTTGAGCGTATGTATGACATCATGGACAGAATCTCTAAGCAGCCAGCAGCATCAGATGCGCGTACACAAAGCTCTAGCGAGTCTGGAGTATTGTTTGCTCAGAAGGCTAAAATGGCAGAGATAGGTCAGTATTGTTTATCTGAAACGGTAAGGCAACATGAGAACGATAAGGCAGAGGCATATTTTATACAGTATCCTATAACTTATGGCAACCATGATGTTGAAAGAGATTTTACAATACTATCTAAGAAACAAAGAATTAAGATAAATCAGCATGAGCAATTAGCTGATGGAACAGAACGTATAAAGAACAGGGCAAAAGATATACCCAGGCACAAGATAGTTGTTAGTGAAAGTCCCCAAGGAGAGACGAGAAGGCTTACTACTAGGGCATTAAGTACAGATTTAATGGCTACTTTGCCACCTGAAAACGTAGGTACACGTCAGAAATTAACTACTAAGATAGTTGAATCGTTAGATTTTTTTGATGATGAAGACCAGGCAGAACTTGAGCAAATAGGTAAATTAGAAATGGATCAGGCTATACAACAATTAGAAACCAATATTGCTACCCTGAAGATGAATAAGGCACAAGCAGAATTTCAAACTCAGCAAATGCAGTCACAGATGGGTGGTGGTGGAATGCCACAGCAAGGCGCACCTATGGGATTACCCGCACCGGAAGGTGGAGGAGGCGCACCTGCTGCTGAAGGAGAACCTGCTGCCATACCACAAATTGAGGGGCCACAAACCCCACAGGTAACAGGATAAGTCCTATTGAGGTGGATACATCCCCACAAGATAGGTGATTATAAATCGGCTGAGGTGGACTTTACCCCCACGAAGCCATAATAAAGGAGCGTTAATGTCAGAAGAACTAGAAGTCCAAGTAAAGGACGAGACAGAAGAAAGTGGAATCCTCAAACTAACTCAAGAGGAAGTTGATAGACGAATCGAAGATGAAGATGGATTTGCTGTCAAATTTCTTAATGGGGAAGTTGAAGTTGTTGATAATCCAGTTGTAGAAGGAGATGCTGAAAAAGAGGAAATTGTTATTACAGATGAAGTACCGAAAACTGAAACTGAGGAAAAGGTTGAGGATAAAGAACTCAGCGTAACCATTAAACAAAGCCAGTTGGGTAATTACAAAACAATTGGTGAGCATTTCAAAGCTGCTGAAGAAGGAAAGAATCACATTGATTTTCAAAAGAATCGTATATCTGATCTCGAGAAACTATCAATGACTAATGCCGAAACTGCTAATACTTATAAAGCTGAACTTGATAAATTAAAAGAACAGCTTAAAACTGATACTCCGAAAAAAGCAGAGGAAGCAAAAGTTGAGACTACTCTTGAAAAGCCAGCCGATGCCGTAGTTTTTGACGTACCAGCAGATGATAGTTTGTTTGAAGAGGAGAATGTAAAGAAGTTATACACAAACTTTGCAAACGTTTCTAAGAACAATACTGCTCTTAACGATCATATTAGTAACCTAACAAAGCAGATTACTGAAATGAAAGATGAGATAAGTGGTGTCAAGACTCAGAGCAGTACTTGGTTGGAAGAGCAGAAGAGGAATGCTGAAACTGATAAGCAGACTAAGGCTGATAGTGATTTGTATTACGGAATTGAAAACGATCTACAGGCTAAGAATGATTTCCTTAAGACAAAGAGACCTATTCGCGAGATAGATAAGAGTTATAACGAATTTTACAACAATCTTGCAGTTGCTCATAAAGCTAAAGATGCTACTCAGGCTAATGCTATTGCACATTCTTATTTCAATGACAGCACTGAAACAGGTGATAAGGTAAGAGAAATAGCAAAGCAAAATGGTCTTGTTCCTCCAGAAGAAGTTGAAACTTATAACAAGATAAAAGCTGTTGTGAATGAATCTAATAAGTTTTTTAGTACTGATGATAAAGGTAACAAAGTTCCTATTTCTTTGGTAAAGGCATTGAGTCTCATACAGACAGAAAACAAAAATTTTAATCCGGGCATTACTACTGCTGAAGCTGAGAAGAATAAGAATTTCATGGAAGCTAAACAGGAGAAAGCAAGCTCCGCAGAAATCATGAACGCAGATGCTACTCAGAATAACATTAGCATGAGTGATGTAACAGAAGAACATATATCACAACTCTTAGAAGTACCATTTCCATTATTGGTGAAAGACGAATCTAAGCGTAAAGTACTTGATACTTATTACGTAAAGATGGGTTGGGAACCGATACCGTGGAGTAAATATGGTGGCTAAGAATAATTTAAGGAGATAATTTATTATGGCTACAGTACCAACAACCCCGCGTACATTTACACAACAAGGTGTGAATGGCTTAACAGCGAAAGCGTACAATAAACGATTAAACGAAGAGTCCGTACTGGGTTCAGTATGGGATAAGTTACAAGGTATGGTAACAGTCGATGCTCTGAATAAGAACCTTGACAGTATTCCTGAGAATATAATCTTTATGAAAATAGAGACTAAACTTCAGGGCGAAATACCTAATTCAATTCAGCTAGGAATGGAGAGACCTTACAACGAGGCTCCTCGTCTTGGATCAGCAGAAGCTATGCTTGGACAGGAAGAGAACAGACGTTGGAAAGAACTAACCGTATACTATAATGAGATTAAAAAATCATTTAAGTTCTTCGGTTGGGGTATCAATGCAAACGATCAGGATTTTTACGGTAAAGTAATGAAGAAAGTTTCTCCGGGAGCAATCAAGTACTTTGCAGAACTTCGTGATCAGCGTATTCATGAGGCATTAATACTTACAAAGGAAAAAGCTCTGACTAAAACTCCTGTGAGTGCATCTCAGCAGTTTAATCCTAATATCTTTATTCCCAATACAGATCTTGGAAATATGCCCTCTTACGATGCAGATGCTACTACTGTAAGTGGAGCGGGTACGTATCCTTTTAGCGATTCTATGATAGGCGATTATCCAGAAGATATTGGTGATAGGCTTTATGCTGCAACAAATAGCGGTGCAAATCCTGCATACGCATATTTGAATGTAGAATCACTGCTTGCTCTTGATTATCATTGTGCTCAGACATTGAAGATGCCTACAATTAATATAGGTGGAACCAATTGTCGTATTCTTGTGCTTCCTTCAAGTCAGGCAACACGTCTTTGTAATCCTGCTAATACAGGGTCGCTTGGTGCGTTGTGGCAAGAAGTGGCAAATCTGAATACAGAAATTCAGAGCCTTCCTGGTATCATGGGTAAGGTAAGAGAATTACTTATTGTTGAAAATCAGAGATTCCCGACTATTACTCTTGGTGGATCTGATGGAAGCTGGACATTACAACCTGGGTACATGTATCCTGGTAATAATGACGGTAGAAACAGTACAACTTGGAGCAATACTTCCGGTGATCTTAACTACGTATTTGACGTAGGTTATGTGCTTGGCCCGAATGCAATGGTAGAATGGGTTGCAAATCCGTTACAGTACAATCTTAAAGAGACTACTGAATACGGACAGATTCAGGGACAGGGCGCGTATACTAATGCTGGTATTCAGCTTTGTGTTTATGATGAGGATACTGAAACAGATACTAGCTATTATCAGAATAGTTCCTGTTTAGTACTGATGACTAAACCTCAGCTTGTTACTGTCACTTAGTATGACAAGTGTGTTAATCGTTAAGGGAGGGGAAAATGCCTCTCCCTTTTTTATAATCTTAAATGAAACTCTATGTAAGGAGGAACTATGTTAGGTGAAAGAGCACAGTCCGGTTTTTCGGCTGAAGAGATGGATCAGGTAAGGAATATTATTCAAGAAGGTAAAAGATTTAATTTTAAACGGATGAAAAAAGATGGTAGTATTTATGATGATTGCATAAATGGTATGATTGAACTTCAGTACAAGACAAGGATTAAATTTGAACAAGATGTATTTGGCTTTGATGAGTTTAGAGCCATTGAAGTAGAGAATCCTAATACTCGAGCTATTGGTATTAAGATTACAGAAATTAATCCACGGTACGGTAAGATATACTTTAGACCAGGTGCAAGAGGTGTTGCAACTGCCTATTGTGCGGATACTAAAAGAAATAGGGAAAAGTTAGCAGATTCTTTCTTTGAATCACGTAGGTTGTGGGATTTCATCACACTTCATACTAAAGAAAAAGAGATTAGCGGTACACAGTTACAGACAGAATTAAGAGCATTAGCTAAAACCAGACAAGATGAGAGGGATGCTAAAAAAGCCGTCAAGAAAGAAAGCATTGTTGACAGAGCTATGAGTGGTATGACTCCACAAGAAAAAGAGAAACTTGTCAATGCAATAGTTAAAGAGGAGAATGAAAAACGTGCTCCTATAAAACTGGAAGAGAAAGCTGAAATAGATAGTCCGGTAGCTCCTGCTGTTAATAGTGAGAAGTCGTTAAAAGAAGATGCTAAGAAACAGGTCTTTGAAGAGAAAGCTAAACTGATAGCATCTTTACAGAAAAAGCATGGTAAAGGTTGGACTTCCAGTAAACCATATCGAGAACAGATTAAACCAGCCATTGAAGAACTGGTTACGAGCTGGACTACTGAACAGACTGAAAACACGGAGGCAGTGGTAATATAATGTCAGTAAAATATTTGGTAGACGATATAATAGAAGAAGCTCCTGGTTGGGCTAGGGCTAAGGTTAGACGTAAGATGAATGAGGCGCAGGATATTTTATATTCTACTGCTAATAAGGAATCTATTTATATAGATCCATCTACAGGCTTTCCTCAGTATCTCCCAACTACAACGACTGATCTTGAGTATTCAATACCAGATGTTACAATGACTTTAGGTGGCTCTGCGAGAACCTTGAGAATCAAAAGAGTTCTCAGGGTTTTCGTTGATGCTAGTTCTATAGATAATCATGAGTTAAACTTAGTGGGTGATCCTTTTGAATACTATTGTGCTAATCCTTATTCTTCCAGAACGGAGAAGCTGTTCTTTTCTGAGGTTGAGGTAACATCTTTTGAAGCTAGAGAACTTGATAAGGCTAGAATAATATTCCCTTACGATCCATCCACAACTACAGAGACATTTTATATAGAATGCTTAATAGAGCCTCTCCAGATTACTTCTGATACAATTCCATTTACAATAGAGAAGAGATTTGAAAGAGCTATATTTGATTACGTTGTAGGCAGTATACAGGATTCAGCTTATGGGAAGCCAGAGAGATTAGATAAATTTTACGATTATTGGGTTCCTAAATTTTTGTACGAGAATAATCAAGGTGTACGTGGAAATACTAAAGGTGCAGCTACTTTTATATAAATTGTCTATCATAAATAGGCGAATGTGGTAAACAAACACTTTTGACGTTAATATTTTATGAGCAAAAAACAACTAATAGATCCTCTCACACAGACACAAGGTGATTCCACCATTGTAAAAACTAAGACTAATTTTGGGATAATGTTTAAAGATGTTCCGGCTAGTGAGTTACAACCTGGAAACCTTGAGCTTGTTAAGAATGGTTTTTCATTAGGTAATGAGATTCAAGGTCGAAGAGGCTCTGTGCTTCATTCTGACACCGCTATTCCTTCCGTAACAGACAGAACAGGTATGACATGTTCTAAAGCTCTTACAACTGTTACTAAAACTGCCGGCCCTGATTTTGAAGCTGGAGATATATTAGGTAATTATGTTGTATGGGCTGACGGTACTAATGATGAAATAACCTCTTATACTGATGCAACTCATGTAGAGGTGCGCAGAAGTGGTACTCAAGCATCTGAGGCTGATGTTTATATACGTGCTGCAAGATTTGGTAATGGATGGCATAGAAGTAGTAGCAAAGTTTTAAACCATATCGGTACAAAACTGTACTCATGTAACTATAACTTTGATACTTATACAGAAATATATCCTATCTCTTATGAAACTTTGGGTAGATCTAAGAGTCTTTTCTATAATTGGAGAGATGATTTTGCTATTTTGTTTAATGGAACAGGGGTATTTGCTGTTAATATGGCTGCTGAGACACCTTATTACTGGAGAATAAACTCTCCTGTACCCGAAACTCAGATAACAGATGTGGATGAGACTGATATCTTAACTGTTGGAAGGAGATATATTTATTCTAATTCTGCTCTAAGAGGCGGTTTGTACCATGGTAATAGAATAGGCGATCCTACAAATGATAATGTTTCTACATTAACTGTTGAGCAGGAGACGGGAACTACTCTAATTAATGAAAAGGGTACAGATTACGGTGAGGTTTTTACTGAAAAAGAGATAGGTGCTGGTAATGATACTTATGGATTGATAGTGGGTGGCATAGGTGGTGGCATAGCTCCTGCTACTGGAATAAATAAAGATATAGATGATTGGAGAGGTCTTACGGGCGCGGGTGCGCAGGTAAACATGAACACCTTGGGAGCACTAGATTTATTCTTTGATTTCACTACCGTAGAAAATTTAGACGATGTATGTAGAGTTATTGAAGATGCAATGAGAGTATATGTACCTTCTGCTACTTGTGAAATAAAAGTAACTACAGCTAATATAGCAGTATTTTATTTAACTACCGGTAAGGTTTCCGGAAGCTCTTTTACGGTTGTTGGTGGAGCTTTAGAACCTGTTACGAGTCCTACTGATGCCGGATTAACTGATATATCTGGATATGATGCTGGTAGTGGATGTGGATTATTATGTGATGATACCGAGGGTGGGGTAATAGCTTTAAGTACAAGCCTTCCGACAAGTGTAAATACATATTATACTGAAGAAAATACTATTGGTGATTTGGTTTCCGGTTATGTAACAAAGGGCGATTCGGCTCTAATACAGAGAGATAAAACTCATTTTAGTGTATATGGTACTCTGGATATTGGCCCGGCTGGAACAGGTAGAAATACTGGTATTGCTAATGATCCTGAAGTATATGCTTGGATAGAAGACATACCAATCATGAAGGCTTTTCTAGCTTCTGAAGGTGTAACCAATCTTATAACTGCACCTATTGGATTATTCACACAGGCTGATATAGGTTGTACTCTTACATTTGAAGATACAACTCAGACGGTAATACAATACTTAACCGATGCTGCCGGGAATAGAACTTATAATGCGACCTCTCAATATGCTGAAGGTAATCTTGGTGCTACTGCTTTACAGAGTTGTGTTCTTGGAAGTGCAACATGTTTAACCTGTACACAAGTCGGTACAACCGTTACCCGCGCTTCTGGTACGAGAGCCTTTACAGCTAACGATATACAGAAACCTATCTATTGGGCCGAGGGTGAGATTTCTTATATAACTGCCTATACAGACGGTGACAATGTAACTGTTATGGATTTTAACACAAGGGCCTCTCAGGGTGTTGCGATAGATCCTACGAGCAGAAAATATACTGATACATTAAGGGATGTAATACTAAAGTCAAGATTCGGTGAGAACTTTTATTTAGCTGGACATAGATTCTTTACTCCATTACCTAATAACTGCAATATTGGTGCTGTTGCTCCTGGTTTTATAGTAGCTGCTGTGAAGAATGATATGACTCTTTATTATAGTCAAGTAGCTAATGGGTTAGAATTTAGAGCTGGATATTACGATTCCTCATTACAGAAAGATAGTAATGCAATTGAAGATGCCATACAGAGCGTTGAATATGACATTGATGGTATTACAATTAGGTGTTACGGTAAAACTTACGAGAGTGATCCTTCTGCTGCCTATACAGAGCTTCTTAAAGAATATGGTATTACTAGAACAGTTCTACAGCCTTTTAAATTTACAGATGATATAGGATGTGTAAATACAAGATCTATACAGAGGGTTGGGATTGGCAAGAAGATAATGATAACGTCTGAGCCAGAAGTTAGATACTATGAGAATGGTAGATATAGTCCAAGTTTATCAGCCAGACAACTAGACACTGTATTAAGAAAGGCTTCTACATTTTCTCATTCTGAATATAATCCTATTACTGGGTATCTGTTTTATTTAGCTTCTGAGGAGATATAATGGCTACTTACGGTGCTACTGCTGTTTATGGTTCTGGATCTTATAAAGGTGATCTTTCCGGTATAGATTCTTTCCCTGCAGAAAACAAAATAAATCCTACTACGGCAGAGTGTTATCAGTTTGCTACCCAAGAAGTACAGGGTAAGGGGTTTGCTCAATGGGATAATGAGAATGATCAAGAAGCCATGGTGTATCCTGAGCCTTTATCAGATTCTATTGAAGTTACTGATAATTTAGGACAGCCATTTTACTTAATGTTTGATGAATTAACAGGACTACCATATAGAGTTGGTACTAAAGTTGGCCCTACAAACTCTGGATTACTTGAGGTGTTTACTGATAAAGCTGCTACCGCAGGAACAGGTGGTACAGAAATACCATGTGTTCTAAGATTTGCAGAAGATACCGCAGATAGAGAGCATAAGAAAATAGAGCACGAAGAGACACATTTCTACCTAAGACCCCAGGACGAGACCAATAAGGATGCTGTTGGATATGATAGTGAAGGATTCAGGGATAGCTTTGATCCTGATTTGAATTTATATAAAGATGGAGCTGTAACTAGATATGTAAGAGCTAGAGATTTTCCATACAATTCTGATATCGTAGTGGATAGAAAGTTTGAAGCAAATAGAATACAGCCGGAATTAAAGACTGAAACAAGTGAGTTTAGACTTGTTGACATGGATACGTACTATTTGCAAAAGGACAAACAGGCAACCAATACTGATAATGCTTTAAGTGAACATGACTATCAAAATCAGTTAGAGCCGGATGTATTATGGTTATCAAGATATATGGTGGCTGGATTAGACTTAGTAAGTGGTGCGCCTTTTAGCGGTACTTACGAAGCTCTTGTCGGTGGCCCAGATGGGGAGATAGAATAATGGCTTTTGATTATGGATTAGTATTTGTAAAAGTAGGAGACAAGCTATCTGATAGGGGTATCAAAGATGGCATGATTGCCGATATTATAGATTTAAATATTTACAATCCCCCTATTTCCGATTGGACAAAAACAGTGTATTCCTGTTTGAAAGTCTCTCAAAAAAAGATAAAAGAATTACACTCTTTCGACTATTCTAAGCTACCTGAAGATAAATTTCAAGCGTGTTCTTATGTTGACTTGAAAGATGTTGAGATAAAGAAAAATGCAGTTAATCTAGTAAAGGAATGGACGAGTAAAAATCCAGTAGAGCCTTTAGATTGTAGAGACATTGAAGAGGATATATTTAAAGATATAACAAAATATAATTTTGACAGAGAGGCAATTTTAGATTTTAATGCTGTCAGTACAGGGTCTTACACATATGGACCTGCAGGAGGATCTTCATATGCTACTAGAGCTTTAGCTTATGCTGATATTGCAAATTTAACAGGAAATCTAACTTTTACATCTACAGGTACAGTTTCAGAGAGTGCTACTTCAATTATTACAGAAAATATAGGTGCTCACACCTTTACAGATGACGGAGCCGATTTTCTTTCCGATATGTCATCAAGTCTTAATAGTATTGCTATAAATGCTTCAGGTACTGGCACGATAATAATAAAAAATCAAAACATGACCTGTACTGGAACTGCATCGACAAAAGTAATGATATGGATTGGATCAACCACTCCTACTATGACTATAGAAATATATGATTCGTCTTTTGTTGGACATAACGCAACTATTAATTATGGTATATCTGCTAATAATACCAACGCAACATACAATATATATAATAATGTTATTACGAATTTTTTAATAGGTGTTTATTTACTTGGTGTTGATAATAAATGTAAAATAGAAAATATTTCTT
>Ga0207997_1000987_pt1 | contig 14770 bp, 11 predicted proteins | sample AntAceMetag02UKN_FD_184777 | JGI IMG/M metagenome (GOLD analysis project Ga0207997, IMG submission 184777) | Saline lake microbial communities from Ace Lake, Antarctica - Antarctic Ace Lake Metagenome 02UKN (SPAdes) (version 2) | ecosystem: Environmental > Aquatic > Non-marine Saline and...
ATTTTCTCCAAATTTCTAATTTGGAAAGGAAATCGAGAATCCACGACATTGTATCTAAATTAAAATTTAGACAATGTCGGGAAAACTTAAAAATTAAAAAAGAAAGGAGATTCAGTTATGAAAAATGAAAAGATAGAAAGAGAGAAAATTGAAAGGATTAAAGCAATTGATTCCCTAATGACGCTTTATACCGAAAAAGGTCGGATTGGCAAGATTATAAAAGCAGGTGAATTAAGAAAAGACCTTTCTAGAAAAGAAGTCAGCGCCTTAATAAGATTTCATGTTAAAGAAGGTTATATTAATAAAGCTGCGAAAGCGGCTAAGTTAGAAAAAGGCGAGTTCTCTGAAGAAAAAATTTCTCCTTTAGTGAATGCTACTATTAAAAGACTCTCAATTAACGAGTCTATGCAAGAAGCTAAGCTTGGGAAAAGAAAGTTTTCTGAAAAAGAAATTAATTATTTAGTAGCCAGTTGTGTTAGAGGAGGTTTTATTGATGAAGCTATAAAAGTGGCTGAGTTAAGAAAAAGAGAACTTTCAGCAAAGGAAATTAAAAGGTTGACGAAAGCGGTAAGAAAAGGGAAGGACAAGGAGTAAATGTTTAATGGGCAGAAATATAATTCTGCCCTTTTTTATAAGTCCCAACATCTATAAAACCAATCCCGCTCCAACCTAAGTCGGAGCGGGATGGATTGGAAGTAGTCCTCTATCGACGTCGTCGCAAAGGACTATTACACTCACACATCAATAGTGTAGCATATCTTTTGTAAAAGTCAAGAGTTGTGTTATCTTTTTTACGAGATATACTAAAAAACGTGGCTTTAAATTGAACCGTGAAAGCGGCTGCAGGTAGAGCACTCACACGTAAAATTGGAGGTCACCAACTGCAGTCGCTTTCACGGTTTAATTAGTAAGACCGACAGAAGTTGGTCTGTTTTATCACAAGGAAGGTGAGAAAAACAAATACGAAGTATTTGTTTTGCGAACCAACGCAGGGACAAGAATCTTTAATTCTTATCACAAGGAAGGTGAGAAAAACAAATACGAAGTATTTGTTTTGCGAACCAACGCAGTGGCAAGCTCGCTTATTATTATTTTTAACAGAATGAGAAAATTAATTGAAAAGCTTTTTAACCCTAGTCCTCTTAGAAAAGCTGAGGGTTTGGTTAAGATTATAAATGAGAAGGAACCGGAGTTTGAAAATCTTTCAGCAGATGGTATTGAAAAAAAGTCCCAGGAGTTGAGAAATAAAATAAAAAACGGAGAAAAACTCGATAGTCTTCTACCGGAAGCATTTGCATTAGTGCGGGAAACATCCAAAAGAACTTTAGGCCAGCGTCATTATAATGTCCAGCTTCTGGGTGGAATCGTTCTTCATCAGGGCAATATCGCCGAGATGTTGACCGGAGAAGGCAAAACACTTGCTTCTACCGCTCCGATATATCTAAATGCTTTAACCGGGAAAGGAGTCCATATTGTGACAGTTAATGATTATCTTGCTAAACGGGATACCGTTTGGATGGGTCAAATATACAAAGCTCTCGGCGTGTCAACCGCTTGTCTTATTCATGACGGCGCCCTTATCTATGACCCCGGGTATAAAACTGAGGAAGAAATTGAAGAACTTGATAAAGAACGAGACGAGAAGGGCGGTTATAAAATTATTGAAAAATTTCTCCGTCCGGTTTCCAGAAAGGAAGCCTATCAAGCTGATATCACTTATGGTACTAACAGCGAGTTTGGCTTTGATTATCTCCGAGATAATTTAACTCTTCGTTTTGAAGACCGGGTTCAACGCGGTCACTACTATGTAATTATTGACGAAGTAGATAGCATTTTAATTGACGAAGCACGTACTCCGTTAATTATTTCCGCTCCTGACGAGCAATCAAGCGCCTATTACAAAAAGTTTACGCAGATAGCCGCTAATCTTACCGAAAACCAGGATTATGAAGTTGACGAAAAGAAAAAAATAGTTAATTTAACCGACCAAGGTTTTGAAAAAACCGAACAGATGGCTGGAGTTGATAATATTTTTGCTTCGGAGAATTCCCGTATGGTCCACTATTTAAATGAATGTTTGAAAGCTAAAACTCTCTTTCATAATGATAAAGAATATGTAATTAAAGATAACGAAATAATTATTGTTGACCAGTTCACCGGCCGTTTAATGCACGGACGCCGGTATTCCGGCGGTCTTCATCAAGCCATTGAAGCCAAAGAGGGTATGCCGATAAAAGAAGAAAATAAAACTTTTGCCCAGATTACTGTTCAAAACTATTTTCGTTTCTACGATAAACTTGCTGGTATGACCGGCACCGCCATTTCAAGCGCCGAAGAATTTCATAAAGTGTATGACCTGGATGTGGCAAGTATTCCTCCTAACGAACCGGTAATAAGGAAAGACCTTTCTGATGTTATATATAAAACCAAAGACGCTAAGTATAAGGCGGTTGCCGAAGAAGTTAAAAAACGTTACGAAAAAGGCCAGCCAATTCTTTTGGGAACCACTTCAATTGAGTTTAATGAAGTTGTCTCAAAATATCTTTCTCAGGCCGGCATAAGACATGAAATTTTGAATGCTAAGAATAATGAAAAGGAAGGCGCAATCATTGCCCAGGCTGGCAAGAAAGGAACCGTTACCGTTGCCACCAACATGGCCGGCCGCGGTGTTGATATTGTTTTGGGTGGATATCCTTTAGATAAAGAAAAATCCGAGGAGGTGAAAAAACTTGGCGGACTTCACGTAATTGGCACCGAGAGACATGAAGCGCGGAGAATTGATGACCAGCTTCGGGGACGGGGCGGGCGGCAAGGTGATTCCGGTTCAAGCCAGTTCTTTCTTTCCTTGGAAGATGATCTTTTGAGAATTTTCGGGGGTGAAAGAATCGGTAATATTATGCAAACCATGAACGTACCTGAAAGCACTCCAATAAGCGCTAATTTAATATCTAAAGCCGTTAACCAGGCTCAGAAAAAAGTTGAGGGCATGAATTTTGATATTCGAAAACACCTTCTTGATTTTGATGATGTTTTGAACCGTCAACGGGATGCATTGTATGCTCGGCGGATAAAATTTTTAGAAGCTGGAGAAAACAACAAAATCCTCCCAATTGTGAGGGAAATTCTTAAAAAATATATTGCGAGCCAAGCGGCTGGTTTGAAGAATGAGATTAAAGAATTACAAGGAACAAAGCGTGACGAAGAAATTAGAAAAAGAGAAAAGATAATAGAGGAAATAGAAAAGAAACTTGGTGAAATTCCTGAAAATATTGAACTAAAACGTTCTAAAATGATTGCCCGCCACTTGGTCCGCATTCTTGATTCACTTTGGATTAATCATCTTGAAAATCTCCAGTCCTTGAAAGAATCAGTTAATATCCGCGCTTATGCTCAGCACGAACCAATTGTTGAATACCGTCGGGAGGCCTACCAAATGTATCAACTCTTGAAACAGAACTTTGAAGCTTTTACTTTCAGAACAATTTTTTCGATTTTTGAAGTTAAACTTGAAAAAGTCCATGACCAGCTTGAAGAGGAAGACAACCAACCGAAAGTGGCCGGGTATTCCCGCAAAGAAGCTGAACCGGGCAGAACTCCAGAAGGAAAAAAAATAGGGCGGAATGACCCTTGTTGGTGTGATTCCGGTAAGAAATATAAACATTGTCACGGTCGGAACTTATAAAATATAAAAGGGATAAATATTGCTATAATTGGAATAATCTGTAATATAAATTACAAGAGAAAATAATTTTATGCAGTCTAAGAAGAAAAAGAATTCGGTAGTTATTTTAGTGTTTATAATTTTAGTCTCCATCGTGGCAGGTTTTTTTGTATTTCAACCTTCTCAAGAAAAAGGTGATGAATCTCGGTCTTGGAAATTTGGTCTTGATCTTGTCGGCGGCAGTTATCTTGTTTATGAAATTGACCTCTCCGAAGTTGAATCTTATGACAAAACCACCGTGGTTCAAGGACTTCGAAGCGTGATTGAAAAGAGGGTTAATCTTTTTGGCGTTAGCGAACCGAGGGTTTATACTCAAGAAGCCGGCGACAAACATCGGCTGGTAGTTGAGCTCGCCGGCATTAAAGATATTAACAAAGCCATTAATGAGATTGGGGCCATACCGGTTCTTGATTTTCGGGAAGTTGGAGAACTTTCTGAAGCGTCACCATCTTTTGCAACAAACACTATTGCAACGAGCAGTTTGGTTTATACCCCCACTAAACTCACTGGCCGTTATGTCAAAAGCGCTCAACTTGGTTTTGACCAATATACTAATGAGCCACTTGTTTACCTTGAATTTACAAACGAGGGCGCCGATATTTTTGCAGAATTAACCGCTAGGAACATAGGAAAACCGGTAGCTGTTTTTTTGGATGGGGAAGTTTTAACACAACCCGTTGTTCAACAAAAAATTACCGGCGGCAAGGCTCAAATCACCGGCCAGTTTACTATTGACGAAGCTAAGCAACTTGTGCAGCGTTTCAACGCCGGCGCTCTTCAAGCCCCAATCAAGCTTATTAATCAGCATACCGTAAGTCCTACCCTCGGACAAAACTCACTTGATAAATCAATTAAGGCTGGAATTTTGGGTTTTTTGACCGTTATCGTTTTCATGATTATTTATTATCGCAAACTGGGTATTTTTGCCGCGATAGCTCTTTTAATATACGCTGTTCTGGTTTTAAGTATTTTTAAACTTATTCCAATCACTCTCACTCTCTCAGGTATCGCCGGCATTATTCTTTCTATCGGTATTGCAGTTGATGCTAATATTCTTATCTTTGAACGAATGAAGGAAGAAATGAAACGGGGCCTTATCTTTTCTCATGCTATTGAAGAAGGTTTCCGCCGGGCTTGGAGTTCAATTCGGGATTCTAATATCACTACTATGATCAGCTCGGTAATTCTTTTTTATTTCACCAGCGGTTTTATTCAAGGATTTGCCTTAGCTCTTCTTATTGGTGTTTTGGTTAGTATGTTTAGCGCGATAATAATTACCCGAACATTACTTAGGGTATTCGCGCGGGACGAATCTAACCAATTCCCATGACCTACTCGCGCAAGTGGGGTCATAGCGTAGTGAGAACACAACTGCTTGTGTTCGAACAGCGGAGACGGGCTGAGCTTTATGCGAAGCATAGCGAAGCCCAGGGCAAGAAAGATTGAAAGTTTTATTTTCTATCTTTTCCGAACGCCACGCGAGCAAGCTTTGCTTATTATCTATAATCTAATTTCATGAATCCCGATAGTGTTAACTAAAACTTCAATATGAAAACAAGGAATCAAAATAACAACAGGTCGTATAATAAACATCTAACTACCTATTACGGGTATGCCCTAACGGGGCACACCCTAACACTATCGGGATGAACATTATCGGCAAAAGTAAAATGTTAATATTCGCCGCGGTAGTTATCGTTGCTTTAAGCTTCATTATTATTGCTGTTTTTGGTCTTCACCCGAGTATTGATTTAGTTGGCGGCACCGAGTGGCAGATTAATTTTTTAGATAAGGAAGTTTCTTCTAACGAAGTAAAATCATTCCTCACTTCAGAATTTGAAGTTGAAGTTTCGGCTAAGGAAATGAGCACCGGGGATATTATTATCCGACTACCAGATATTGACCATACAAAACATCAAGCATATAAAAAATCTCTTGAAACAGAATTCGGAGAGATGAAAGAAAAAAGTTTCTCAAGTGTTGGTCCGATTGTTGGACAAGAGTTGAAGGAAAAAGCTATGTGGGCTATGTTAGGTGTTCTTTTGGGAATCTCCCTTTTCGTAATGTGGGCTTTTCGAAAAGTTTCCGGCATAATTAGCTCTTGGAAATATGGTATCACTACTCTTGTGACTTTAGTTCATGATATTGCTATTCCAACAGGTCTTCTTGCTCTTTTAGGATATTTGCAGGGTGTTGAGGTTAGTATTACTTCCATTGTTGCTCTTTTAGTAATTCTTGGATTTTCTGTGAATGATACTATTGTGGTTATGGATAGAATAAGAGAGAATCTCACCCTAAGCGGAGGTAAAAAGATTAATCTTAAGGAAACGATTAATAAAAGTGTTAATGAAACTATAATGCGGTCGGTTAATACTTCTTTAACTTTAATAATTGTGTTGTTGTTCCTCTTATTTCTTGGCCCCCAGTCTCTCTTTTATTTTGTTCTTATTATTCTTGTCGGTACGGTTTTTGGAACTTATTCCTCAATATTTGTTGCAAGCCCTATTCTTTATCTTTGGGGGAGAGAAAGATAGCCGAGTTTTCCACAACTTGACAGATAATGGATAGTAAACTATGATTGTAATGAAGAAAAGACGAGAACCGATCAATACGAACAAAAGACACTAATATAATGCCCAGTGAAACTTCACTGCCGCGCCTAACGGCACGAAAAGCAAAAAATAAGCAGCATAGTTTCACCGGGTTCACCCAGTGAAATTACGTTGATATCTGAGTGATAAAGTGCTTGAACAAAAAATTAAACTGGGTATAAAAAAATAAAAGTCGATTATGAATTTGATTTCTAATTAACTAACAATCAACGAAATTTCTACTGGGATGAAAGACATAGATAAAATTTTAGAAAATTTATTTTCAGACCTAAACCCGAAACAGAAAAAGGTTATTAACGAACGTTTTGGTTTAATTGGTAAAAACTATACTCTCCAAGCCATTGGTGATGATTTAGGTGTTACCCGTGAACGGATTCGCCAGATTGAAGGCCAGGGTGTCAAAAAACTGAAGCCCGGGATTAAAAAAGAATTTGCCGGTTTTATTGAAAAAACGGAAAAGCTTCTTGATAAAATTGGCGGCGTTTGCCAGGATGATAAGTTTATTGAAGAGGTTAAAAAGCTCGGTGAGGTTGGAAATACCGGCAATTTTGACAACAAACTCCGATTCATATTTCTAATTGCTGAATATCCTAATTTTCACGGAGAGAATAATGACGTTCATGCTTTTTGGTATAAAAATAAAAAGGACAAGAAAAACCTTTTTACTTATCTTGAAAAGGCGGTTAAATTTTTTAAGAAAAATAATAGAAGCAAAATTCTCGAGGACAAAATATACAAAGGCGAGTTTAAGAATCCTAATTTTGAAAACTTTATTTCTATTTCCAAAAAGTTTGGCGCTAATGTTTTTGGCGACCTTGGATTAAAAGAATGGCCTGAAATTGAACCGAAAGCTATTCGGCATAAAGCTTATTTAGTTTTAAAAAAGAAAGAAGAACCGCTTCACTTTTCAGATATTGCCAATCAAATTGGCGATATGGGTATTGCTGAGAAAAGAGCACATATTCAAACCGTTCATAATGAGCTCATTAAGGACAATCGTTTTATTCTTGTTGGTCGAGGTATTTACAGTCTTAGAGGATATGGTTATGAAGACGGTACTGTTAGAGAAGTAATTCAGAGAATTCTTGAAGAGAAAGGACCGCTTAATCCCGATGAAGTTTTAAAATTTGTTAATCAGAAAAAGATTTTGAAGAAAAGCACCATTCTCCTTAATCTTCAGAGTAAAAATCATTTTAAACGTCTTGATGACGGCCGATACTGTATTCACGAAGCTTAGTAACGGCTATTTAGCTGGAAGTTATAATTTAAGCGGTAGATGAGTTTGATTGAAAACATAATTTCTTTGATCGGGGATTTTATATCATCTTTCTGGTGGGTATTTATCCTCGTTTTTTTGTTATTTATTTTTTTTGACATTAGGAGGGTTTATAAGAACCAGAAGAAGAAACGGGAGATTGAATGGTCTCTTCTTAGAATCATCCCGCCGAAGGAAGTGAAAAAATCACCGAAAGCGATGGAACAACTTTTTGTTTCGGTGGATGAAATTTCTGATGGGTGGGCATCTTTTGAAATTGTCGGCCGAGCCGGCAAAACTAATTTTTATATACGTATTCCCAAAGATTACCGCAATTTGATCGAGTCTGCTATATATGCTCAATATCCGGATGCTGAGATAAATCTGGTTCCGGATGAGGAAGATTATGTCAGCCAGTTTTCTTCCAGCACTCTTCCTAATGAAGTTTATGATATTTGGGGCACCGAACTCATTCTTGGTCGTGAGGACGGTTATCCTATCCGCACTTATCTGAATTTCCAGGAGAGCGGCAGGCAGGATGAGGAACAAATAATTGACCCCATTGCCAGTATTACTGAAATTATGTCCAGGCTTGAAAGGTCCGAGGCAATTTGGCTCCAGATACTTGTCAAACCGGCTGACAACAAAAAATGGATTAAAGAAGCCGAAGAACTAATTAAAAAACTGATGGGCGGAGAAGAAAAAAAAGAAGGGACGATTATCTTTGACTGGATTAATCCTTGGGTTCACGCTGTAGGAGAATTTATTGAAAATCTTATGTGGGCTATTTTCCGGCATCCTATGTGGGGTGAAGAAGGGGAACAAAAAAAGAAGGAGGAGGGCAAAAAAGATTTAACTCCGGGTAAAAGAAAAATTATTGATGCGATTGAAGAAAAAATATCTAAGGTCGGATTTCACACTGTAATTCGTTTTGTGTACGTTGACCGGCGGGATATGTTTACCAAGTCCAATATTGCCGGTGTGACGGGCGCTATTCGCCAGTTCAATACTAATCACCTGAATGTTTTTACCGAAAACAAGAAGGCGAAAACGAAAACAGGAGGCCTTTTTAAAGACAAAAGACTTGAAAGCCGTAAAAAATGGATTTTTTCAAATTACACGATTCGGGATTTTCCTAAAAAAAGCTCAATCTTAAACACTGAAGAATTGGCTACTATTTATCATTTCCCGACTACCGGAGTGAAATCCCCATTTCTTAGAAGAGTTTTGAGTAAACGGGGCGGTCCGCCTCCAGACCTGCCGATTCAATAAGACTAATTCATAACAAATTTTAAATCTTTAATTAAAATGTCTGACAACAAAATTAATAACAATGATATAACTCCAATTGGTAAGGTTGATTATCGCGACCGGGAAACTAAATTTGGAATAAAAACCGATGACCGGCGTCGGCATATCTACATTATTGGAAAAACCGGAGTTGGTAAGACAACTTTGCTTGAGAATATGGCTATTGCTGATATTAAAGCAGGCCGGGGAATTGGAATAGTAGACCCCCATGGCGAGTTTGCTGAAGGTCTTCTTGACCATATTCCCGAGAATCGCTTGGAAGATGTTATATACTTTGACCCTTCTGATACTGAACAGCCTATTGGTTTTAATCCTCTTGAACAAGTTTCCAATGAACAGCGTCATCTCGTTGCTTCCGGTATGATGGGTGTTTTTAAGAAAATCTGGCCGGATGTATGGTCAGCCCGAATGGAATACATTCTGAATAATACTCTCCTTGCTTTATTGGAAAATCCCGGCGCCACTCTTTTGGGCGTTCTCCGAATGTTTTCGGATAAGAAGTATCGGGAAGAAATCGTTGATAATCTTCAAGACCCGGTTGTTAAGCACTTTTGGAAAGAAGAATTTGCCAAATATACCCAGCGTCTCCAAATTGAAGCTGTAGCTGCCATTCAAAACAAAGTCGGCCAGTTTGTGACTAATCCTCTTATCCGGAATATTCTCGGCCAGCAACATTCCTCAATTGATATAAGAAGAATAATGGATGAGGGTAAAATTTTAATCGTCAATGTTTCTAAAGGAAAGATAGGCGAGGATAATATGGCTCTTATTGGAGCTATGATAATAACCAAACTTCAGCTTGCGGCTATGACCAGAGCTAAAGGAGTAAGCAGGGATTTTCAAGATTTCTTTCTTTATGTTGATGAGTTTCAGAACTTTGCCACTGATTCTTTTGCCACTATTCTCTCCGAGGCTAGAAAATATCATCTTTCCCTCACTCTTGCTCACCAGTATATTAATCAACTCATTGACGATAGAAATACCAAAATGAGAGATGCAGTTTTTGGGAATGTTGGCACTATTATATCTTTTCGTGTTGGCGCCTTTGACGCTGAGTTTTTAGAAAAAGAATTTGAACCGGAGTATACCGCAAATGACCTGGTTAATCTTTCTAAATATCACATTTACACTCGTCTTATGATTGACGGTATTGCTTCTACCCCATTTTCAGCTGAAACCTTACCACCCCAAAAAGTCCCGGTTGAGAATTCACCTAAGGAAACCATTATTGAGTTTACTCGTCGTAAGTATGGCACTCCCCGTCATTATGTAGAGAAAAAAATTAGTGGGGAATGGATATCTACCGGGATTGCGGAACGAAAAAAAACAAACAGCAAGGAAATTTCTTTTCAAGAATCCCTTAAAAAAGCAACCGTCCCGGAACCTTATAAAAAGACTTCTTTTAAGAGAAAACCTAAAGAGAATGTTGATGTTGATGAACTAAAACGCACTATTGAGCATGCCCTTAAAGATTCCTTAAAAAACAAAGAAGATAAATCCCGTTAGAGATAGTCAGATAATTAATTTTCTGCATCGTTCCGAAAAATAAATACATTCACATTTATTTTTTTCCACTCCTTGTGGTAAACAAAGATTACTCCTTCGTCGTTCGAAAGAAACAGAAATAAAATTTTTGTTTCTTTTCTCTTTCCTTGTGGTAAGCAAAGCTTGCCCCTGCGTTGGTTCGGAAAACAAACACTTTGCGTTTGTTTTCCTCACCTTCCTTGTGGTAAGAATCAAAGATTCTTGCCCCTGTGTTGATTCGGAAAACAGACATTTCATACCTGTTTTCCTCATCTTCCTTGTGGTAATATAATTAGATATGGATCCCGATAGTGTTAATCCAATATTTTAATACGAAAATGAATCAACAAAATTATATCAGGTCGGATAATCAAAACCTAACTGTAATCTACGGTTGTCTAAAGACAACCTAACACTATCGGGATGGAGAAAAAACAAGAATATGTTCTTAACTTTGAAGACGTTCGAATAGATGACGTGCCTCTTGTCGGCGGCAAGAACGCTTCTTTGGGCGAGATGATTCATCACCTGAAACCTAAAGGCATAAATATCCCCGGCGGTTTTATAATTACCGCTGAAGGATACCGCCATTTTATAAAAGAAGCTGGCCTCAAAAGTTTTATTAAGAAAAAACTTTCCGATCTTGATGTAACCAATCTTAAAAATCTCGCCGCCCGGGGCAAAGCAATTCGAGAAACAATTAAAGAAAAAGAGTTTTCGGAGAATTTAAAAGAAGAAATTACAAAGTGTTATGAAAGCCTTGAAGAAAAATATGGAAAAAATGTTGACGTAGCTGTCCGTTCCAGTGCCACGCTTGAGGATATTCCTTCAGCGTCATTTGCGGGCCAGCATGAAACATATCTCAATATCCGAGGCAAAGAGAAACTTCTTGAAGCTGTAAAATCAGCTATGGCTTCCCTTTTTACCAACCGAGCTATTTCATACAGGGAGGATAAAGGATTTGGACATTTGAAGGTTGCTTTATCGGTTGGTGTCCAGAAAATGGTCCGCTCTGACAAAGGCGGGGCTGGTGTTGCTTTTACTCTTGATACTGAATCCGGTTTCCGAGATATTATTCTAATTGACGGCGCTTGGGGTCTAGGCGAGCTTATAGTTCAAGGTGAGGTAATTCCCGATGAATGGCTTGTTTTCAAAAAGACTTTGGATAAAAATCATAATTCAATTATTGACAAAAGATTGGGCAAAAAAGATAGAAAGATGGTTTATTCCAAATCTATTCGCGGGGTAAAAGCAATCAAACTTCAAAAAACCACTAACAAGGAAGAAAAAATTTTTGTTCTTACCGATAAAGAAGTTTTGAAACTTGCCGGGTGGTGTAAATTAATTGAAGATCATTATTCCAAATTGAACGGTAAATGGACTCCGATGGATATAGAGTGGGGTAAAGATGGTAAAACCGGCGAACTTTTTATTCTCCAAGCCCGTCCCGAGACAGTTCACGCCGGTCGGGATTTTACCAAGGTGAAAGAATACAAACTAAAGAAAGGCGGAGAAAAACTAGTAGGAGGAGCTTCTGTTCTTAATAGAATTGCCACCGGTAAGGCTCGGGTAATTCTTGATGCTAAAGACCTTGGTAAATTCAAAAAAGGTGAAATTTTAGTAACCGATATGACTGACCCTGACTGGGAGCCAATTATGAAAATTGCTTCTGCTATTGTCACTGATAAAGGGGGTAGGACATCTCACGCCGCAATTGTTGCTCGGGAGCTTGGTATTCCTGCTATTGTCGGCGCCGGTAGTGCCACTAGAAAAATTAGAACCGGCCAAAAAATAACCGTTGACACAACTGGCAGTGAGGGTGTGGTTATGAAAGGCGAGCTTGACTTTGAAATTATTGAACATGACGTAAAAGAAATTCCCGAACCCGAAACCAAGATTATGATGAATATTGCTACGCCGGAAACCGCCTTTGAAAAATCCTTTTTGCCTAATCAGGGCGTTGGTCTTGCCAGAGAGGAATTCATTATTGCTTCGGATATTGGAATTCATCCCAATGCTCTTCTTAATTTTAAGAAGCTTGATAAAAATTTAAAGAAAAAAATTGAAAAGAAGACCGTCGGGTGGGAAAATAAAACTGAGTTTTATATTGACAAACTTGCTTATGGCATCGCCAAAATAGCGGCTGCTTTTTATCCAAAAGAGGTAATTGTTCGATTCTCAGATTTTAAAACTAATGAATACCGCACTCTTTTGGGCGGTGAAAAGTATGAACCAGAGGAAGCTAATCCAATGCTTGGCTGGCGTGGCGCTTCTCGTTATTATAGCCCTGATTTTAAAGATGCTTTTATTCTGGAAGTCAAAGCTCTCAAAAAAGCAAGAAACGAAATGGGTCTTCAAAATATAGTTCCTATGATTCCTTTCTGCCGAACTGTAGAGGAAGGCAAGAAGGTTTTGGAAATTATGAAAGAGAATGGTTTTGACCGCAAGAAAGACAAAAATCTCAAAGTATATGTTATGTGCGAGATTCCTTCTAACGTTGTTTTAGTGGAAGATTTCCTGAAGATTTTTGACGGTATGTCGATTGGCTCCAATGATCTTACTCAGCTCACTCTTGGTCTTGACCGTGATTCCCAACTAATTTCTAAAGTTGGCAATGAAAATAATCCGGCCGTGAAAGAAATGATAAAGGAAGTAATTCATACCTGCCATTCCTGCGGGAAATATGTTGGAATCTGCGGTGATGCGCCTTCCACTTTCCCTGATTTTGCCAAGTTCCTTATTAAAGAGGGTATTAAAAGCATTTCCTTAAACCATGACGTAATTATTAAAACAACGTTAGAGGTTTATAATACGGAGAAGGAACTTAGGAATTCCAAACATGACTAAAATTTCTTCAATTTTGGCTCGCAGAATTCTTAACTCGCGCGGTGATTGGACTGTAAAAACTTCGGTTTTTTTGGAAAATGGCTTAGGTACAACCGCCTCGGTTCCTCAAGGCAAAAGCAGGGGTTTGCACGAAGCAGTTTCAGTCCCGGCTATTCAGGCGGTTAAGAATATAACTGAGAAAATAAGCCCTTCAATCAAAGGTCTTAATCCTGAAGACCAAACGGAAATTGACCGGCGGTTGATTGAGCTTGACGGCACATCTGATAAAGCCGGGTTAGGCGCGAATACTCTTCTCGCAGTGTCGCTTGCTGTCGCCCGAGCCGGCGCCCTTTCAAAAAATACACCCCTTTGGGAATACCTTGGGAATTTGGCTGGGACCAAACCTGACTTTCCGAAACTTTTTGCAAATGTTATAAACGGCGGAGTTCACGCCGGCAACAATCTTGACATCCAGGAGTATATAATTATTCCGGAAGAAACCAATCCAGAGAAAGCGGTTGAAATAACCCATCTGTTTTATAACCAACTTAGAGAATACCTGAAGGAAAATTTTGGTGAGAGCTCTATTAATTTAGGTGATGAAGGGGGTTTTGCTCCGGAGTTTAAAGACAATATTGAGCCATTTAAGATTTTAGAGAAAATAAGAGAAGAAAATGGTTTTAAACTTCAATTTGGCATTGATGCTGCGGCGAGTAATATAAATAAAAAACCGGGGGAACTTTTTGAGATTTACAATAATTTAATTTCTAATTATCCACTTTCTTTCATTGAAGACCCTTTTGGAGAAGAAGATTTTGAAAACTTTGCCTTACTTTTTCAAAAATATGAGGGAAAGATTCTTATCTGCGGTGATGACCTTACAGTTACCAATGTTTCCCGAATGAAAAAGGCTGAGGAATATAAAAGTGTGAATTCGGTAATTATAAAACCAAACCAGATAGGCACGCTTTCCGAAACTTTGGAAGCGATTAATTTTGCTAGGAAGCAAGGCTGGAAAGTAGTGGTTTCTCATCGAAGCGGGGAGACTAATGATGATTTTATCGCCGATCTTGCCTACGCCGTCGGCGCGTATGGAATAAAACTTGGCGCGCCGGCAAGAGGAGAACGAGTTTCTAAATACAACCGTTTTCTTGAAATTTTAAAGGAGATTAAATAACATCAATATAAATCATGTTTATTAAACCAAAACTTCCGAGTGGTTTTCGGGATTACTTACCTGAAGACCAAATAGAACGTAACCGAATGGTCGAAAAAATTCGGAGAGCCTTTGAACTTTTTGGCTTCGTTCCTTTTGAGACGCCGGATGTTGAGCGGCGGGAAGTTTTGACCGGCGCCGATCCTGATTTTGATAAACAAATTTTTGGTGTTTCAACAACCGAGAACACCGAACCTTCGCAGGATAAACTTGCCCTTCGGTTTGATTTGACAGTTCCCCTTGCCCGGGTAATTTCCGCTTATCCTCAGGATATTAAAAAACCGGCGAAGCTATACCATTTTGGC
>Ga0207997_1000988_pt1 | contig 14756 bp, 17 predicted proteins | sample AntAceMetag02UKN_FD_184777 | JGI IMG/M metagenome (GOLD analysis project Ga0207997, IMG submission 184777) | Saline lake microbial communities from Ace Lake, Antarctica - Antarctic Ace Lake Metagenome 02UKN (SPAdes) (version 2) | ecosystem: Environmental > Aquatic > Non-marine Saline and...
ATAAAATTCGATTAAAGTAATAGAAATAAACACCCATAAAATTAGAATCTCCAATAGAGCAAGTCCGGGATTATGCATTCCAAAAAAGATTATAGACCAAAGAGTGTTTAAAACCAGCTGAATTCCGTAAAATATCATTGCTAGTTTTATCTTTGAATTATCTCGTTTTTGCCAAATCAAGAAGACAGAAATACCCATCAGGACATAAAGCAAGCTCCAAACCGGAGCAAAAATCCAATTAGGAGGACTAAATAAAGGTTTATTAATAAAAGCATACCAAGTGGAAATACTGGACATAGTAAAGAAAGAACCAATAAATCCAGCTAATAAAGCAATCAAAACAGAAATTAAAAGAGGTAAAAGATATTTTTTAAACATATTTTTTAATTTTCAATTTTTAATGAAATTGCTTCTTTTGTCTCACAATAATAGAATGAACTCAAAACAACAAAGCTGTAGTGATTATTTTATCACATAAGCTGAAGCCGGACCTTTTCCTATCTGCTTAATCATTCCTAAATTTTTAAGCTTCTTAATGTGCAATTGAGCAGTTCTTCTTGAGCATTTGATTATATCCATAACGTCTTTAGTAGTTATTTTTCCAACCTGATCAAGAAAATCTAAGATTTCCATCTGTTCTTCTGCCAAAAAAATCTTTGAATCAATACTTCCTTTAATCTTTTTATTGGAAAGAAAAATAACTTTTCTTTTTACATCATCGATTTCTTCTTTAAACCCTTTAATAAAATACTCAATCCAACTTGTAAAATCGGTCTTTCTTTCCTCGTAATTTTTTCCAATGTTAATTGCCTTATAATAAGATTGTCGGTCACTATTGTAATAATCCTCTAAAACAAAAAGCCGACGAAAATCATAACCCCGTTTATAAAGTATTAAAGTTGCTAAAGCTCTGGCAGTTCGGCCGTTGCCATCAATAAAAGGATGAATAGCCGCTATTTCCTGATGAACGATTCCAGCAACAATTATCGGATTAACCTCTTTCTTTTTGCTTTTATCTATCCATTCAAGTAAATTCTTGCAAAGATCCGGAACTTTTTCTGCCTCAGGCCCAGTGTACATAACCTCGTCTGTAAATCCTAAAACTCTCTTCACTACATAAATAGGCTCTTTTCTGTATTGACCACACCGCTCTTTAGGAAGAGTTCTATTAGTTACTAGTTTATGAATATGAAGTAAAACTTTTTGTGTAATCGATTGTTTTTCATCGCCAATCTTTTCTATATATTTTAAAGCATTAAGATAATTCTGAACTTCATAAATTTCTCTTTGCGGCGCGTCTATTTTCTTGCGAGCAAAAAGAGCTTCTACATCATTGATGTTCAATTTATTCCCTTCTATAGCTGTTGAGCTATGTGTCATTCTTACCAAGGCTTGACGTCTTAATTTTAATTCCTGTTTGGGTAAAATTTTGGCGCGTTCAATCACTATCTTTGATTCAGCAATCGAGATTAACATTTTTACAATTGAACTGGTAAAATTGAATTTTGGATTAAACATATTTATATTATAATCCTTATTTAATAATCGCGCAAGAATCGCGCAAGAATCGCGCAAACAAAACCTACTATTTTCTCTTTATAATTTACTCTCTTTTCTACATTATGTTAATTATTAAATTAGTAATGAATAATAAAAAAGACCCATAATTGGGCTTTAAATTTTAAAATATTTTGGAAGGAGTAAATACTTATTGCTTACTCCCTCCATTATGTATAATTTTTTATTCATACATTCCTTTTAGGTAACAACCTAAAAAACTAAACGTAACCGATAATTTTTCACTTTCTAACACCGAATAAGTAGGAATTGGAACTACTACTCATTGTTTACCCACTTTTATCGAAACATCTGGACCTTTAACTTTAAATGGAATGTTATTTTTACTATTCGCATAACGCAATTTTAGTAATCTTAACTTCCTTGACTTTGGTTTATAACCCTTTATCATCTTAAAAACAATTTTCCAAAATGCTACAATCTCTTGTCCGTAATCTTCTTTTACACAATTAATCTCAAATTTTAATTCTTTTCCTTCAACAAAATCATTCTTCTTTAACATCTCTTCGATAACTGTTTTTACAATATCTTCTTTCGGAGTAGGAATCTGATCAACATATTCTTCTTTTTTATCTAATGGAATACAAAACCCATTAATACATAACATTTCCACGCTTGAAGCAATCAGTTCAATTTCCCCCCATATTGTTTTAATTCTCGTCATTTTTTTCTCCTTCCGTTTTTTTTTATTTTTTAATGTCTTTCATTTTCTTCTTCTTCAAAGATATCTTCTTCTTGATAAATCAATCTTTCAAGCCCTCTAAACCCCTTCGTATCCTCTAGTTTTTTCGAAAGATTTAAATACCTCTCCCAGTCCTTTAAAGAAGGGCTCTTAGAGTAATTCACTACAACAATGACCTCGGGCCTTACTTTTCCTTCAACAGAAACCATTGTGTTGATACTCATCCTTCTTTTTTTGTTAAAATCAGGATAAATAATAAACTTCTTGTGTTTAAATATATGATTAAAACGGATTGAGGTATTTCTTTTTACCTCTATTTCCACATCAAAAGCAGAATCACACTTAAGACCTAGGGAGTGTTTATCTTTTAGTACCTGCTGTATCAAAGGAAGTAGTTTCTCATCCCCTAAAACAAATCTCCTTATATTTTCCCATTGCTCCTCGTTATAGAACAAAGAAGTAAAACAATCCCCAAATTCCTTGCAAATTGCAAAAAAGATTTGGGCTTCTGATGACAAATCTACTCTTAATACCATTTTCTCAAATTTCTTAATTCTCTTAACTTCCATTTCCTTTCCTCCTTTATCTTTAATTTCACAAAACTAAAAAAAATTTTTAAGGCCAAATTTCCCTGGAGTTAAACTGACAGACGTATATCCAATCATACATTCTTGCCTAAGAATTACCATCTTTACAATTCTTTCTAAATTGCAGATAATATCTTTTTCTCTGCCAAAAATGTAAATATTTTCCAAGAAAGAATCTTTAATGGTCAAGCTTATCCATGGATATTTACTTTTGTTTAAAATTAAAGCATTTTTAATCGTTTTCGCAAGTGCTTTCTCGTCTCTTGGTATTTTCTGTAACATAATGAAATTTGTAAAAATGGTCCGAGACAAAAACTCCTGTTTTTCTTTTTCTAAAGCTTTTCCTCGCATTAGAAAAGCTTTGAATTGATTTAATTCCGTTAACATCTTTTTCTCCTATATTACCTCACCTGCCATCATCAAATCAGGTCTTATGAGGTCTTTATCAAAAAACTACTCTATTATCTCGTATGATAATATATTAACAACCAATTGTCAAGTATCAAAAAAAACGACCGCACTGTCGTTTAAATACTTAAAAGTTTATATCTTTAAGATTAATCCTCCGTCTGATGCCTAACGATAAAATGGTATTTTGCCGCTTCAATAGCAATTAATTCAATTATTCCCAAGATTAATATAATCAACCAGTCATAAATTCCTAATGGAACGGTTTTTAAAAGAGTTTGTAGTAAAGGTACATAAACAGCAGCTACTAGCATTATTATCCCTAAAACCACTGCTACTAGTAAAAGCTTATTAGAAAAAGGATTAATATGCCATAAATTCTTACGTAAGCTTTTACAAGAAAAAGTATAAAAAATTGAATCAATTGAAAGGCAAGCAAAAATCATTGTCCTAATGTAAGCAATACCAAAATTTAGTTTCCACAACCAAAGAAATAATCCTAAAAGCATAACATCAGTAATCACACCAATAGTCACAATTATGAATTTCATTTCCTTGGTTAATAGATGAACATTATGCCCTTGAGCTTTTTGTTCCATTACCCCTTCTTCCTTTGGCTCAAATGCCAAAGCAACATCAGGCAAACCATCTTCAATTAAATTAACCCATAATATCTGAACTGCAATTATTGGCAAAGGGGCACCAATAAAAATACTGGTCCCTATTAAAATTACTTCCGTAAAACTGTCTGAAAGTAAATATGTAATAACCTTCCTAATATTATCAATAATAACCCTTCCCTCTTCTACTGCTTTAACAATAATGGAAAAACTATCATTCAATAAAATTAAATCGGAACTTTCTTTTGCCACAGCTGTTCCAGAACCTAAAGCTATTCCAATGTCAGCTTTCTTCAAAGCTGGCGCGTCGTTTATTCCGTCCCCAGTCATTGCTACAACTTCTCCTCTATCCTGCCAAGCGTCAATAATCCTCATCTTATGCTTAGGCTCAACTCTTGAATAAATATGTATTTTATCCAGAATTTCTTCAAATTCTTTATCAGAGAGTTTATCCAAATCCATTCCTTCTAAAATATTTTCTTCTTTTATTTCAAAACCCAATTCTTCTGCAACTGCCTTAGCTGTCAATTTATGATCTCCAGTAACTATAATGGGCCTCATACCAGCTTTTTGACAAATTCGCATTGCTTGTTTCACTTCTTTGCGAATTGGGTCACTTATAGCAATAAAACCAGTAAAAATAAAATTATAGCAAAGAGCTTTCAACCCCTTGATTTCATAAGTTATATTCTCGCTTTTTTCAACAATCCTACATCCTGTAGCAAGTACACGTTGACCTTTACTAGTTAATTCTTTTAATTTTTCTTCTAATTTTCCTTTTTCTTTATATGTTAAATTACTCCTTTCAAGAATTCTTTCTGGAGCACCGCAGATATACAAACGCATTTCCTCTGATTCTTTATAAAAAGAAGCAGCAAATTTATTTATTGGATTAAAGGGAATTTCAGATAATTTATCTTCTTCCATCTTTCTTTTTGTATTAATCAATCCATTTTCAATCCCAACTTCTAATAAAGCCCTGTCTGTAGGTCTTCCTCTTAAAATCCATTTTTCCATAATATCATCAGGGTTTTCAACAAATGCTTCTGATGCTAAAACAGCTGATTTGAGAACCAAAGACTTATCACCAATTATCTCACTAACTTTCATTTTCCCTTTTGTTAAAGTACCTGTTTTATCAGTGCATATTATACTGGTATTTCCTAAAGTTTCTGCAGAAGATAGTTTTCTTATCAGCCCCTTCTTTTTTAATACTTTCTGCATTCCTAAAGCTAAGATTACTGTTATTGCCACAGGCAATCCTTCGGGAATAGCAGAAACGGCAATAGCTACAGAAGTTGTAAACATTTCTACAAATTCTTTTCCTTTTATTAATCCCTCAAAAAAAATCAAGGCACAAACAAAAGTAATGCCTATCCCTATTAAAGTTGAAAAATTTGTTAATTTTTTTTGATACGGAGTTTTTCTTTCAGGAGCTTCTTTTACCATTTTAGCTATCTTTCCAATTTCTGTATGCGACCCAGTACTTACAACAACAACCTTTCCTTTCCCAGCCTCTACAATACATCCCATATAAACCATATTATCCCTGTCCATCAAATGTATTTGCCCAGATAATGATCTAGAAACTTTTGTTGTTGGAAACCATTCACCAGTCAAAACCATTTCATTAATTTTCAAATCCTGTGATTCAATAATTCTCGCGTCTGCGGGAATCTTGTCTCCAGGATTTAAAATAACAATATCTCCAGGAACTAATTCTTCGGAATTAATAATTCTTAAATTTCCATTTCTTAAAACCTCAACTTCATGCTTAACTACTTTTTTTAATTCTTTTAAAGCGTTTGAGGTTCTATTTTCCTGAATAAAACCAACTGTTGTATCCATAAATACTGCAGCCCAAATAACAATAGTGTCGGCATATTCTCTTAAAAACAAGGTAACAATTCCAGCAAATACAAGAATATAAACAAAGGGGCTACGAAATTGCTCCAAATATATTTTTAATTTTGATAATGGCTTTTCTTCAGGAAGATTGTTCTTACCAAATTCTTTTTGACGGATTTTTATTTCTTCATCAGATAAACCTTGCTTAAGATTTGAACTCAATACTTGCAATGCTTCCTGCCAAGAAAGATTATGCCACATTCTATTCATCAACATCATTTTACTATGCTTTCACTGTCTTCACAAACACATATTAATATCCTTGCTCTCTTAAACCTTATTACTTATACTAAGTACAATGTATAAACCTCAAGATTATTATTTCAAAAAAGCAAAAAAAGAAGGCTATCCAGCTCGTTCTGTTTATAAATTAAAAGAGATTGACGAAAAATTTCATATTTTTAAACCAGGGGATTTGGTTTTAGACCTTGGTTGTTATCCAGGGTCTTGGCTGCTTTATACTGAAAAAGTTATAAAGCCAAATGGAAAAGTTGTGGGAATAGATTTAAACACCATTACTATTCCCACCAAAGCTATTTTTCTTCAAAAAGATATTCTTAAATTAAAAACTGAAGAAATTCAGAATATACTTCGGAGAAACAATCTTCCAGGTAGATTCGATGTTATTATTTCAGACCTTGCTCCACCTACCTCAGGAATGAAAGACGTTGATGGTGAACGATCTCTTGAATTAATAGAAAAAGCTTTTTCTTTTATTCTTCCTCTATTAAAAAAGGAAGGCTCTTTTGTTTGTAAAGCCTTTGAAAGTAATGATGTTCATTTTTTAGCGAAGAAAGTATCCCGCTTTTTTAGATTTTTTAAAATGTTCAAGCCTAGAGCCACAAGGAAAAGAAGTAGAGAAATGTATATTATTTTATTAAATCTACTAAATAGAAATTAAATCTTTTTGAGCAAAATTTTAGCATTAACCTCTAATTAGTGTTTTATAAACAAGAACTCTGTTTATTTTTTCTCATTGCTTGTTTTTAATAAACAAATATATAGATAAAAACTTTGTTTTTTTCAGGTTTTTCTAATTTTTATTATCACTCAATAAATTCTACTTTTGTACAGTATCTTTCTAAAGATTTTTATTCTTCAATTATGGCATCGAAAGGACAAGCTTCTTTGCATTTACCACATTTTTGACATTTTCCTTCATCTATAGTTGCCTTCCCATCTTTTCCGATTTTAATTGCTCCATAAGGGCAAACTTTAATACAGGCTCCACATCCGGCGCATTTTAATTTATTTATCTTAAATTTCTTCATATTTTCAAAATTATTTTACAAATAGAAAACAATGACAGTGTCCATCTCTTTCAATCTCTTTTTTATGATAGACGCAAGGACAGATAATTTTATCATCTTCTTCCCTAATTTCTTTGACTCGACGACAAGGACAATATTTTTTGCCGTATTTTTTTTCTCGTTTTACTAATGTTTTAATTAAGGAGTCTACTATTTTTTGATCCGGATTTAAATGAAAACCATTTTTCTTTGCATGGTTACGAAATTTCTTAAGTAACTCTTCACATTCTTTTTTCTCTTCTGTCATATTTCAAAATATATTTTATTAAAAATATATTAATTAATGGTTATAACCTCCCATCCCTCTTCTTCTGCCAAAACCAAATCCTTCCCCAGAACCATTAGGTCTATGTTCTCTCAAATTTGAATTCTCAGAATTTGGGCGAATTGCTCCCTGTGGACAAATATTTAAACATTTTCCACAATGTATACATTTCTCCTGATCTATAATGGCTTTGCCATTTTCTATAGATATAGCTCCGACGGGACATATATTAACACAGGCCTTACAGCCATTACATTTATTTTGATCAACCCAAGGCATAATTATTTTTTTGTTATTTTTATTTACGACCTTCTTCTTTAATAAACGGGCATTGTTCTTTTTTCGCTTTTCCATCTAATACTGCCCTAATAAACTCATTGCAAGATTTAAACCCACATTTTCCGCAGTTTAAATTAGGAACTAAATTTTTTAATTTTTTACCTGCTAGGTATCTCTCATGTACTTTTTCTTCATCAATAATTTTGTTTCCATAACAATACCCACAAATTGCTGAAGGCATGGAATGTTTCAATGTGAATCTTTCATTTTTAATATTAGGAGTTTTTTTTATAAACTCTATAACATCAATCGCACCCTCTCCCGTAAGTCCATTTACTTCTACTATTTTTGCTTTAGGATTAACTTTTAAAACCTTTGCCCTAAAAATTTCTCTCTCTGCCTGTGAAATTAAATCACCTTTACTAATAGCTACAATATCCGCTTGAGTTAAAATTGGGCCATAACGAAAAGGATCTCCCGAAGTAATATCCAAAACATTAACCCCCAATCCTTCTTTAACGTATGGTGAACAGCGAAGACATAAACCAGCAGTTTCTACAATAATAATATCTTTATCTTTGTTTTCCTTAACTATTTTTGGGATTTCTAAAGCTGTATAATGGTCAGGACAAAGTTCTCCAGCTAATTTTTTAACAACAGGAATTTTATATTCTTTAGCAATACGTTCGTCATCTGTTGTTCGCAAACAATCAAACTTAGCAAAGAATAATTTATGGTCATCTTTAAGCTCTTGAATTATGTATTTAACTACACTTGTTTTACCTGAACCTGGTGTTCCGGCAAAAATTACAAATTTCATATATATGGCTGTTATTTTTTTAATTTGATTGGTCTACAATATATTCCTACATTTTTAATTTCTTTACCTTTTCTTATATCCTCTCTTATACCTAAGTTGTAGTTTTCTATCCAATTAAGGTAATGAGCAATACTTTTTTCTTTTAAAGTAGTCTCTAAAATTTTGACGATACCTCCATTTTTGATAATAATTCTTTTATTAGAATTTAATGCTAAAGAAGGATCATGAGTAGCAATTAAAATAATTTTTCCTTCTTTTACCAAAATTCTGATTGCTTCTTCTTTTTTAATACCAGCATTTTCTATTTCATCAATTAAAATGACTGGCGAGATACTAACATTAGCCACATCAGATATCATTAGGGCTCTGCTTTGCCCACCAGACAAGTTCAACAGATTTGTTTGAGGGGAAATAGCTTCACCAGTAATTTTATTTGCTTCTTTTATTACTTGCTCAATTAGTCCTTTCTTATACTTTATTCCGCGAGATTCTAAGTGTAATTGCAAAAAATCTTTAACAGATATATCTGTTAGAAAATTCATACTTTGTGACAATGAAGCAATTAATTTCCTCTTTGGGTTAAACCTCATTTCTTTATCAGGAACTTTATCGTTAATTAAAATTTTCCGTCTACTTTTTGTGTCTCTTTGGGCTAATCTTTCTATATCATAAAGAAATTGACTTTTGCCTGCTCCTGTATAACCAACAATAGTTACTATATCTCCTTTTTTTATATCGATTTTTTTAAAATTTTCTTTTTCACCAAATTTATTTATTCCTGGTAAAATAGTAATTTTTTTAATTTTTTTTCTCATAACATTCACTTTTTTAGTCTTTATTTTCTATAATAGAATTAATAGCTTCTACAATAGTTTCTTTCGGTTGAACTCCAATAAATCTTTGAAATATTTTTCCATTTTTAAATAAAATTAATGTAGGAATTGCATCTACAGAAAAAGTAGCAGAAATTAAAGGGTTTTCATCAATATTAAGTTTTCCTACTTTTATTTTTTCACCAAATTCATTATCAATCTCTTGAATAATTGGAGTTATCATTTGGCAAGGCATACACCATTCTGCCCAAAAATCAACTAAAACCGGCTTTTGACTGTTAGAAACTTCTTCTGAAAAATTTTCATCAGTTATAATCAAACCCAGCATAAAAAATTATTTATTTTTGATTATTTCTTTTAGTAAAAATTCGATAGTCTCTCTCTTTTTAGGAGTAATGGTTTTTAAACAAGAGGATAGATTGTCCTTAAAATACATTTCAATTACTTTCCTCGTACCAGCATTAATCGCATAAAATTGCTCTGTTATCTTACAGCAGTTTTCTTTTTTTTCTATAAGGTTGATCAATCCATCAATTTGACCTTTAATAATATTTAAACGTTGAGTTGTTGTATTCTTTCTCATATATTTAACTTGTTCTTTTTATCTATTCTAGAATGTACACCCCTATGGAGTATTTGTCAAACTATTGTCTCCTTTATAGATAAAATAAATTTATTAAAAGCGAATAATAATAATAAAACAAAAATCATCTTAACAAAAAATTCTAGAAATCGACTAGATGTTTGAATGCGGCAGGAATCAATTTCTTCTTTAATACAATTTTCGTGTTTTTTCAAATCAATCTTTTCTTTAATTTTTGATTTTCCATTTTTTAATTTAAAAATCTCGGGGCAAAGATTTATACACACTCAGCAGCCGAGGCATTTTTGTTTATCTACTTTTATTTTTATTGTCTTTTATTCTAAAATTCCATCTAAATTAACGTCATAAAGAATCATTTCATTTACTAAACGATAATTTATTAATTCATCTTTCTTAAACCATAAATCAATTTCCTTTTGCGCTTCTTCTACAGAACCTGAGGCATGAATTAAATTTCTTGTAGCCCTGCCATCAACATCAGCTATTTTATATGCATCAATAGTAAAATCTCCACGAATAGTACCAACACTAGAAACTAAAGGTTCTGTACTGCCAGTAATCTTTCTAATAATTCCTACTGAATTCATTCCCTGCCAAACCATTGCTACTACTGGACCAACTGTTAAATACTCTTTTAAATTTCCTAAAACTCGCTCTCCGCTTTTTTCAGGATCAACATCAGGCGGTTCTAAACCTCTGTCTTTATAAGCCTTAATTGATTTTTCTCCGGTTTTTATTCTCCAATTTGGATCAACTAAATAATGTTTTTCCACTAATTCAACTGTCGGCACAAGAAATTTTAAACCAACTAATTTTAATCCTGTTTGTTCATAACGTTTAATAATTTCCCCAATTAAACCACGCTGTACCCCATCTGGTTTAATTAAAACTAACGACTGTTCTTTTTTAGATTCCACAGTGTATATATAAAAGTTAAATTGTTTTTGAAAGACGCTTGCGACATTGAGTACAAGCCTTCACTCTTTTCCCGTCTGGCATCCTAAACCATTGCAAATTAGGATATTGACGATGTTTAGAGGTTGGATTATAAGCAGAATGCACTTTTTTATATCTAGTAGCATTTTGATAACTTTTTCCACATATTGAGCAAACTCGTGACATGTTAAGTAATATATTAATAATTGAAAATTGAAGTAAATAGCGGGTCCTACCCGCAACTAAGGTCGAATCAGCTAATAGTCAAGTGGGTACTCGTTTTTTTGCCCAACAGGACAAAAAACATTGAGTTCCCTTAAAAACCAATTTGTCCTGAATCGTTCCTTAATCCGGCAAGACCCAGATAGCATTATATCACAAAAATTTAAGATTTTAAAGTTAAGATTTTAAAGTCTTGATATGAAGATCTTTTAATTGTTTATCATCCACTTCTGATGGAGCATTCATCATTAAATCTCTCCCATCTCCTGTTTTAGGAAAAGCAATCACTTCCCTAATACTCGGTTCGTTTTCTAAAACCATCACAATTCTATCCAGCCCCAATGCAATTCCTCCATGAGGAGGAACTCCGTACTTAAACGCATTTAATAAATGGCCAAATTTTTCTGTAATGTCTTCTGACTTATGTCCCAATATTTCAAAAATGGTTTCCAATAATTTTGATTCATGAATTCTTAAAGAACCGCCACCAACCTCATAACCATTTAAAACAAAATCATATTGATCGGCAAATGGCTTGCCTGGATCTTTTTTAATTCTTTCTATTAATTGTTCAATCGTTTCGTCTTTTTCTAGTTTAGGTCTTGTAAATGGATGATGGACAGCTCCCCATTTCTTTTCTTCTTTTTTCATTTCAAAAAGAGGAAAATCAACAACAAAAGCAAAAGCTAATTCATTAGGATTGTTTTTATCTTTTCTTAAGTCTGGTTTATCTGATTTATATTTTTCAATTGCTTCTTTATAGCTAATACGCGGAAAAGGAAATTCCTTAATTTTTTTCTCAGGATAAATCTTTTCAATTAATTGTTTAAATAAATTTTCTATTAAACTTAAAATATCTTCCTGAGTTGGAAAATCCATTTCCAAATCCAATTGAGTAAATTCAGGTTGTCTGTCCCCACGAGTATCTTCATCACGAAAACAACGAGCAATTTGAAAATATCTTTCAAGCCCAGCAACCATTAATAATTGTTTGTATTGCTGCGGGCTTTGTGGCAAAGCATAAAATTTTCCAGGTTCTAAACGAGAAGGAACAATATAGTCACGAGCTCCTTCAGGAGTAGATTTAGTTAAAATAGGAGTTTCCACTTCTACAAAACCATCATCCGAAAGAAAATCACGAATAAATTTGATTATTTTATGCCTAAAAACAAGATTTTTACTTAAACGCTTACGACGCAAATCCAAATACCTATATTTTAAACGTACTTCTTCTTTAATGTTTTTGCCGTCACTTGATAAATCGAACGGCGCAGTAAGTGCTTCGCTTAATATTTTCAAACCAGTTGCTTCAATTTCTACCTTACCGGTTGGAATTTTAAGATTTTCCATTGATGTTGGTCGAGCTTTAACAATCCCTTTTATCTCGATAACCCATTCTGTGCGAAGTTTACTACTTAATTCATATACCTCTTTCTTATCAGGAGAAAAAACAACCTGCACTTTACCTGTTCTATCACGCAAATCAATAAAAATAATTTTCCCATGATCTCTTCGAGAATCTACCCAACCATATAGGGATATTTCTTTATTAACCTGTTGCGGTGTATTTTCTATCCAAAAACGCATAATATTAAAAAAATTTAAATATTTAATATGTTTTTATTGTATAATAAAAAGCACTATTAGGCAACTATTTGATTTTAAAACGGATTGTTCCATCTAAATCAGTGCGAAATATTTGAGCGCCAATATCTGTTAATCGTTGAATTACGTCAGGATGAGGATGACCATATCTATTTTCCCCTACTTCAATAATCGCTATCTGAGGATTAAATTCTTTTAAAAATTGCGTACAAGAGGAATAACGAGAGCCATGATGTGCCACTTTTAGTATCCGAGAATTATTAACAGGGCAAGAAATTAAAGATAAAATCTTCTTTTCTTGAGCAGAATCAATGTCCCCAGTAAAAAGAAAACAATTCTTATCAAGAATCAAATTTGCTATTAAACTAAATTTATTAGGATCTTGCTTAGAAGAAACCATTGTTTTAGGATAAACTACTAAAAGACTATCTTGATTTTCCCAATTCACTTTTGTACCAGCTATTCCTTTAATTATCAATATATCTCTCTGTTTTAATTCTTTAAGCAATTTTTGAAACAAAGAATCAGAATAAGACAAATTATCAAACATTACTGCTCTAACCTTGTATCTTTCTAATACATCAAACAAACCATTAAAATGGTCTCTATTAGGATGAGAGAGTATAAACAAATCAATTGTTCTGTCATAAAAAGACAAGGATTTATCTAATTCAGAAAGAATTTTTGCGTCAGGACCAGCGTCAATTAAAATATTACCAGCTGGAATTTGAACAAGTTCTGCATCACCTTGGCCAATAGACAAAAAACTCACTTCACCCCTAGAACCTTCCAAAAAATCAAAAATAATCCAATACGTAAAAATATTTCCAAAAACCAATAACAATAAAAGATATAAAAAAGATTTTTTCATAGTTTTTTATAAATATAAGAAAAAAGAAAAATATAATAAGGAATGATAAGCCAATGCAAAATAGAAGGAATATAAACCTGCGACCAAGACAAAGAAGAAAACAATGAAACAACTTTTAGAAAATAAACAAGAATTAAATTAAGCAAAGCCCCAAAAAAGAGCCCAAAAGGATAGAATAACAAAGAAGAAATCGCAACTACAATTCCACCCATCATTATTAAAGGGACCAAAGGAATAATTAAAAGATTGGTAATTGGAGAAACTAATGAACAAGCTTGCGTTTTAAATATAATCCAAGGAATCACAAATGTTAAAGCCGAAAATGTAGAAAGAAGAGTTTCTCTAATGATCTGACCTTTTTGATTAAACCAATCCTGTTGCCAAAATGAATTTTCCTTCCATAAGGGATAAAGAAAGATTATTCCTGCCGTAGCTAAAAAAGAAAGTTGAAAACCCAAATCCCAAAAAAGAATCATAGGATTTAACCAAACCATTATCACAGCAGCTAAAAGCAAAGCATTAAAAGAATTATAAAGACGAAAACTAAAACGGGATAAAATTAATAGAAACGCCATAATAGCAGCTCTGATAATAGAAGGGGTTAAACCTGCCATAAAAGCGAAACTTAATATAAACAAAAAAGAAAAAATAAAATTAAGAGAATTGCTCATACATAAAATATCAAGAAAACCAGAAAGCGCTTTCGTTATTATTGATAAATGCAGGCCGGAAGCGACAATAACATGAGACAAACCGCATTTTCTTATTTGTTTTTCCAAAACAGACGTTAAATTATTCTTGGCTCCGAACATTAAACTAACCAGAAGACTAGATTGTGGTTCAGGGATTATCTTTTGCAAAGAACTTACAATTTTGTTTTTTATTGACAAAGAGACTTTTCTCAAAGAAAATTTAGCAGGGGAAAGAATTTTTATAGAAGGATAGCTCATTTTTCCAGAAATAATAACAGAGCTATATGAACGAAAATCAGAAAAAGGACTAACTCTACCTTTAATATTTATAATATCCCCGTAATTATAACGGGGATATCTATTTGTATAAATAACAATTCTTGGAATAATAATTCTTTGATAACTCTCTTTTAAAATAGGTTCTGCAATAATTCGAGTATTAATCTCTATTTGAGCCTCTTCAGTAATCGCAGTATTTTTTAATTCTCTAAAAATAAAGAAATATCGATATCCCCCCAATAACAAACCCGATAAAA
>Ga0207997_1000989_pt1 | contig 14748 bp, 21 predicted proteins | sample AntAceMetag02UKN_FD_184777 | JGI IMG/M metagenome (GOLD analysis project Ga0207997, IMG submission 184777) | Saline lake microbial communities from Ace Lake, Antarctica - Antarctic Ace Lake Metagenome 02UKN (SPAdes) (version 2) | ecosystem: Environmental > Aquatic > Non-marine Saline and...
AAATGGATTTTGAGATTGCTAAGCCAAAAATAAATGTTACCGGAGCACCTCCAGCACCAGAAGAAATATCTGGTTTTGATGGATTTTTAAATAGTATTACTGATTGGGATAAAGAAGATATACCCTATATTGGTTCAGGAATTGAAGCCGTGGAATTAGTTAAAATAGCAAAGGCAGCGAATAGATTTGAGAAAGGTGAAAGAAATGAGGATGATGTTAGGCTTTTACAGGGTTATTTTGATAAGGCTGACAAAGAAGCCCTATTAAATGAAAACAAGGGATATGCGGTTGGAGAAACAGTCAAAACGTCTCTCAGATTTATGGGTGAATTGGCGGCAATTGCTGTAACAGAAATAGGAACAGGTAGTATAGCACCAACTGGAGATGCCTATGTCCTAAGTATGATTGCCAAAATGGGAGCAAAGAAGACATTGGAAAAGATGGCTAAGGACAAGGTTTTTAAGTCTTTAGTTAAAACGGCAGTAAAAAATACTCTCAAAAAGGAAGCGGCATTAGTAACAAAACAATTTGCTCTAACAGCTCCAACTAATGTGACTGGAACAGCTGCGGAAAGAATGATTGGTCGATATGACTTGAAAACAGGAGAAGTATTAGATGAAGGTCAAGAAATAGAGGAAGCAACAGTAAATGGAATATCACAGCACGCTGTTGAACTAATTACCGAAAGAGGTGGTGGAGTTACCGGTAAAATGTTAGGAACAATTACAGGACCATTGAAAAAAATAATGGTTAAATCTTCAATATATAGAGCATTACAGAAAGTATTACCCAAAGCAACCAATAATCAACTTTCCGTATTTCTAAATAAGACTGGTTGGAATGGAACTATGTCAGAATTTTGGGAAGAGCGAGATGCAGATGTTGCAAATGATATTTTAGAAAAGATGGGTCTTGGTGACCAGAATTTTGAGGGTCTCACATTGGATCAAGTAACTACAGAGCTTATCGCTTTTAGTATTATGGGTGGTGGAATTAATATTGCTCAAAGAGCTGCACCTGAAATTAAGAAAGCCATCGACAGCGAAGAAGGTTTTGCAAAAATTCCGACAGTAGACCAAAATAAAAGCGTTGGAGAGTTGTTTGATTCTATGAGCGAGGTGGACAAAAAAATAGCTAATCAAGGTCCCGGGCATCAGAAGTTTACCAAATACCTCAACACAGCGGTCCAAAATGGCACGTTTTTACCAGAAGAAGCAGTAATACTTGAAACAATATTTGAAGATACAGATGATGTAATCTTTAGTCAATTAAGTTTGGAAGAAAATGGAAGGCTGACGAGATCCTTAGGTCGATACAACCCGGGTAGACAAAGATTACAAATACAAAAAGGGCTGGCAGAAAATAATGAAGATACTGGTAGGTTTGCAAGCCAAACATTCGCTCACGAATTTGGTCACGCTGGATATGACTTAGTTTTAACAGAGGAAGAAAGAGAGACTGCTAAAGAAATTTTTGACAACATACACTATTCAGATAGAAAAGGATTGTTCACTGAAAATGAACAATATTATGCTGCGAACGTGCACGAGTTTTTTGCACAGAGTTTATCTGATTATATTTTTGAAAATAAAGTACCGTCTCAACAAATGGAACCATTATTAAAAAGGGTGGCTCAAGTATTTTTTGACAAAATTAAAAAATTAGTCTCAAGAAAACAATCAGATGCCGTAAAAATTATGAAGCCTTTATTTGAGAAAATTTTGGCAGGTGATCCTACTACTCCATTAAGTGAATTTGCAAACAAAGAACCTAAAACTTTTAAAAATGACTTGAGAGAGATGTTGAAGCTTGCGCCACAGGTGGAAGCTGTAACAAAAAAAATAAAAGAACCTGAACCAGCGCCAGTTCCAGAAGACCTTAGTTTTCCTCCTACCGGTGATGCACCAATCGATCCAATGGTGGATATATATAAAAAGGGGACTCAAGGTCTTCCTCCTGACATTGCATCTACTATAGAACCTCCAGTGGCTGTGGTAGCCGGAGATAAAAAAACTCCAATACAAGAACGAGTTAGGTGGATCGATTATATGCGAACCCCTTGGAAAGTTTTTGATCGAATGGGAATCAGACCTGAGTACCAGAAATTATTAAAAGGATACGAAGCATATGTAGATGAGCTTCCACAAAATATAGACCAGATAACCGCTTGGTCAAAAAGGGTTCCCAAAGAAAGTAACGAAAGAATTTTTCTAGCTTTGGATGGAGAAAAAATTGCACTAGCCCCAGAAGAAGCTCAAGTCGCTAGTGAAATTAAAACTTGGTTATCTCAATGGGCGGACAGACTCGGGATGTCAAAGGATGCTCGGATATCAGAATACATTACTCATATTTTCCCAATTAAAGCAGGTGGAGAAATACCCGAGGAAATTGCTCATATTATTAATAAAAAGATTCCGGGAAGTGTATATGACCCCTTTTTACTCCAACGACAAGGAGCTGAGGGGTATTTAAAGGATACTTGGGCTGCCCTAGATGCTTATACGAAGAGAGCAACCCGCAAGGTTCATATGGACCCTGCTCTTAAAAGTTTAAAAATAGCAAGTGATCAATTAACAGATACTAGCCAACTAAATTACTTAAACAAATATACAGGTACTATAAATCTACGTCCTACTGAATTGGATACAGCCATTGATAATCATATTAAAGAGAAGTTCGGGTTTATGTTCGGAGCCAGACCTACTGCATCGATCACTCGATTCTTCCGTAAAATGATTTCTCGAGCAAAGATTGGTGGATCTGTAACTTCTTTTGCCAAGAATCTTACTCAGGGAGTTAATACTTTCTCAGAGCTTGGAACACACTACACATCCAAAGGGTATATGGATCTAGTAAAGTTTGGTGGAAAAGAACTTGAAGAAAAAGGTGTGCTCATTGCTCCCTTCATTGAGGACAGAACTTACAGTGCTGTTAAAAAAATGGCGGAGAAGTTTGACACTGTTCTTTTTACAAATATGAACGCTTCAGAACTAGTCAATCGAGGGGCGGCATATTACGGAGCTAAGGCAAAATATCTAAGCGGTAAAATAACCGCAAAAGAATACAGATCAGCTTTTGGAAAAGACCTACCAGCAAATTATACAACTACAATGGAAGACGCTATTGATTATGGAAAATATGTTGCATCTAAAACTCAATTCAAATTCGGTCCATTAGATACTCCAGTTGGGATGAGTAGTGATATAGCAAAAATGGCTATGCAATTCCAGACTTTTGGTTTGAAGCAAGCTGAATTTGTAGGAGCAATGGTTGGAAATAAAGAGTGGAAAAAGCTTGCTCGGTATATGATCAGTTCAATGTTCTTGTTCCAATACATTGCTGGAGCTTTTGGTATGAAATGGGACGATTCTTTTAAGACTTTGAGATGGGGTATGCCTCCTGCAATTCAATTTATGACAGACTTGTGGAAGGGCGGTATTATGGGAGAAGATAAATATGGAAATAAATTAGATCCTAAACAGAGAGCTAATGTTGTTGGTAAATCTTTGTTTACGAATGTGGTGCCAATGGGAGCTCAAGCGGCAAGAACAAAACAAGGTTTTCAAACTGTCAATCAAGGAGCATCAAGAAATAAATCTGGGAAATTCGAATACAAAGTAGATAAGACTCCACTAAATTATATCCGAGGTTCTCTGTTTGGAAAATACAATCTTCCAGAAAGCAAAGCTTATTACAAGAAAAAAGAAGATAAGAAAAAAGGCAAAAAAGGCGGTGGCGGAAATCCATTTAATCCTCAGTAACAAAAAACACCCATAGAATTCTATAGGTGTTTTTTTATTTAAGACTCTTTAACTTCAAGTGCAGCGAGGACCAAAGGAATAAAGTTTAAGGCAGTTTTATTCATACCTTTAATTTTTAATTCCTGTATTAATATATCTTCTGCTCTCGTTGATATCTCTGGAGTTAATTTTACTCCCTGTTTTCTTGCTACCTCAGAGAGAACCACCCCAAATTCGAAAGCTATTTTCAGAGTCTTGTTGCCATAGATTGGAGGGTTGTACATATTTTTATCTTATGGTTCTAGTGTTGGTTCTGGTGCAGGTTCTGCTACGGGAGCAGGCTCTACAGGAGCTTCAGGCTTTACAGCTTCAGGCTCTACAGGAGCTTCAGGAGCTAGAGGTGCAGGTTCTAAAGGAGCAGGTTCTACAGCCTTAGGAGCTACCGGTACTACTTGTGCAGGGTCTGCTGTTTTTGGTGCAGGGTCTAGATCATAATTTTCAGTGTCTGTATAATAGACAACCTGTTTGATCATTCCCTTATCGTTTATCATTTGCTCTCCGGAAGCAATTAGATTTAATTTCTTGCAAAGATTTGTTACTTCCAAAACTTTTTCTCTGCTTCTTGCATTGATTTGTTCTGTGTTCATATGTTTATTCTTTACTAATAATAAATATAATTTGTGTATCTTTTTCCATTAGTGGATCTAATGAGGGGATCCACGACCAACTACTATTGTCTTCCATAGTTAAATCTCCTTTAGAAAATCTTGATAAGCTTCACTAATCTCGTTCGCTGATTTGACGATTAACTCCTCCATTTTTTCAATCTCTCTCTCGTCAAACTCTCTAGGAAAACTTTTTATTTTTCCAGTTACTTTAACTGTTTTCTCATTGTCTCTCCAGAAATCATTAATCTCTTCATCAGTTGTCTCTCTTGTCTCGATCCAATCAAGGTGACAGTACTCAGGTATCTTACCACAACTATGCTTCAGAGCGGTAGCATAGAATACTAACTGACCGTGCTTAATAACTTTAGCCATTGTCCAAGGAATTTTACCAGTTTTATATTCACGGAACACATTGTTTATTGAATCATAACTATCGATATAGGATAGAATTGGTACACCGCAGACCGTAGTTCGAATCTCGAACTCGGGAGAATCACATACTACTAAATCTGGTAATAGTTCTGTATGTTTTCCCTCTTCTATTAGCTTGGCAATGCCAGCTCCGAATCGAAGATATTTAGTATTAAGTTTTTCTCCAGCTTCAAAATACTCCTTTCGGAATCTTGCGGGACTAGAATTCCAACAAGACATACTACTCCAAGAAATATGAGGTTTTGGTAGAATCAGACCCATTGGAGGTTCACTTTTTACTGGTTCTACTTTTTCAATAAAACTTAATGAAGTATCTTTATTGATAATAATTTCCGGTTGCTGAGAAGCCCATTTATAAATCTCAGCTAAAGGCTGTACTCTTCCTGATATGCCTGTTTTTTCTTGATAGAATTTATTTAGATCTTCGTAAGTTAATTTTTGATTTGACATATTTTATTTTCTTTTTCTAACATAATACTCTATACAAACAATACCAATAAATGTAATAGAATAAAATATAATGACAAACTGTCCTAGTGTTAGCATATTATTTTGGATCTAATATTTTATATTTTGCTTCCATCAATGGTAGTAATAGTTCTTTGTCTTCCTCTGTCAGCTTAGTTGAGATTACTACTTGATCTGAAATCAACTTCAAGGCATCTACACTTAGGCAAGATTCAATAGCTTGATTTGCTTTTGTGTAAGCTACATTGCTTGGAGGAGCTTGTACTGCTACGGCTGGTGCAGCGACTGGCTCTGTAAGAGCACCAACAATTCTAGCTGTATTGTCTACGGCAGGAGCTGTCGCAGGAGTTATAGCTGGAGCTGGTGCCACAGGAGCAACAGGAGCCACAGGAGTAATTACAGGAGCTGGTGCAGGTGGAGCTGGCTTAGGTTTTACCTCTGGTCTTCTCTCGTTACATAGATAATACTCTTTCCACAGCTTATTCATATGTGGAGCTATGTAATCGTGAGCATCTTCGACATTAGTAGTTTTCACTACTATCTCTGGTTGAATATTTGCATATTGACCAGTTGGTATAGTCATCTTGATAGCGTAACTAACCAAGGTAACTTTTGCTTTTGGCTTGGGAGTCGGAGTGACTTTTGTTGTAGGTGTTTTAGGCATATATTTTATAATTTAATTTGAGTAAAACGGAGAGAAGGCTTTTCGACAAAAGTCGCATTCCCATTACTTTCTTGTGTTGCTTTTAAAGCTTTAAATTCTTCTTCTGCTTCTGTGACTAATGCTGGGTAAGTCCAAGTTTTTAGCAGGGAAACAGTAAATTTACCAACTGCGGTTACCATACTTGGAGATTTATCTACTGACATATCTTCAAGGATTGATACCTTTATTTCATCTTTCTTTTTGGTAAGCTCTTTTATTTGAGCATCAAGAACTGCGTAATTTTCGTATAATTGTTCATTCATACTATTTTTTATTAATTTTTTATTGCTTGATCAATTAAAGATCGAAAAACTTCGCCTTCAGTTTTGCCGGTTCTTTTTGCAACTGCTTTGATATACACTTGCTGGTCTTCTCTGATCCTAGTATTTACTCTAGCCATTGGTTTTATTCTTGGTGCTTTAATTTCAGCCATATAGTTATATTTTAATTATTCTATCTGCTAATTCCTCCGCCTTCGACTTTGAGATGGAAATAACTCCCTCGTATTTTAATTTCTCTATTTCGCTATAACGAATGAAACAGAACTCGCCAGTAAACTTAATAATTAAATAGGAAGGTAGGGGTGGTCCACTGAACCCGTCAATAGGCTTAGGTCTACTTGCTTCATCTGACAATTTCCAGACTAACCCGTTTTTTTCTGTTGCCGGCAAACCTGCATCTTGAACTTCTCTAATTTTGCTAAACTGAAATGATTCTGTTGTTGTTTGTTTTAATTCATAATAGCAATAGAATTTCTTCTCTTTAAAATATTGATTCAATATTGTATTCCACGCTGCTTCTTTTTTTTTCATATATTTATATTACAGTGTCGCTGTCGGTCTGTCAATGTGCATAAGTGGATATCTTTCTTTAAATTCATCTAGTGTCATTAACTCAGTCATTTCAACAGCTTCACAGTCTTGTATTTTGTATTCTGGATATAGTGCATCAAACCAAACTCCATCAATGCGATATCTGACTCGTTCTATTTTCATATATTTAATGTTAATTTTTCTTGGAAGTCATCTCCATTCATAATGGACTCGTGACAATCCTTATCACACCCTTCAACCACAAGATGAATGTATAGATTCTTTTTTAATTTGTTCGCACGCAACACCCTTCCTAAAGATTGGGAGTAATCTACATACCGAAAAGATTTACTGGCATAGATTACGCAAGGGAACGTAGGCAACTCGTAGCCCGAGGAAATTGCACATTGAGCAACAATTATATGTGGCTCTGGGCTATCATTTACTTTTTTGATAAAGCTCCGGTCTTTGGTCGCACCATTTAGAATTGAGACATTGTATTCATACTTACGAAGAGCTTTTGCAATCTCATCTATCTGAGCTGTGTAGTTGGCAAAGATCAACATTTTAGGAAATTCCAGTGCTCGCTCTAAGATATAATCGATCTTCTTAGATTTAAAAATAAGAGTCTCATTGGTCATTTCATCAGTTTTTCCATCTAACTCCTTAATTTTCTTCCCATATAGGACCCCATTCTCTATTGTACGCATCCGTGCTCGCCTTACAAGGGGGTCAGCCTCCGAAAAGGTAATATCTGCCAAAGCTTTCTTTTGCTGTCCGCTAAGCTCAATTTCAACGGTTTTATGGGTCTGTGTAGGTACGTCAAAGAAGTCATTTAATCCACCGGTGTATCCGAATTGCTGGATGGTTCGAGCGAGTCTCTCTTTTATTTCATCTGTTCTTTTAGGTATCCAAATTTTTCGATAAGCACCCATCCTTACTTCTGTATAGTAGATGGCTCTGAATTGTTCAAAGTCCCAGTTCTGTCCAAACAATTTTCCTATAGCCCAAGCACTCATTGGCTTGGGGACAGGAGTGGCAGAAAGTAAATAGAATCTTTTTGGTGGATTCTTTGCTATGAGATTAAAAGTTGCTTCGTATATCTGGGAGGTCTGCGGTACTTCAATCCCATTTACTTTTTTACGCATTGGATTAATCCCGAGATTATTGTGACACTCGTCAATATTGATAGTGTCGTAGTACGGGAGCGAGTCCCAGCTCTTCCGAAGATCCTCTTTGCTAATTACATTTAGGTCAACTTTTGTTTCCCACTTCTTATTCTCATTCTCCCAAGTTTTATCTTCTCGCTGTTGCTTGGGACAAATAACCAAAGTCTTCCCCTCTGACATAGTTAAAGCAGTTCGAGTCTTGCTCGCCCCAGTACCTAAGAATAAGCCACACTGAAGTAGGTCTTCTTGGATTATTTTTTTCTGATGTTCGTATAGTGGGGGTATCATAGTTATTTGAAGATTACTATCATCGAAGGGAAGGGAGCAGAATTTTTACTTTTACTGAATTTTAATCTACCTTTAATAAAACAAATTTCTACGCTTTTTTTCTTATAAATATATTCGTGAAAATATTTAGTATCAGTTCTTGCAGGGAGTAGAGCTACTACTTCACCTGTATCAGCTGCCATTTCTACCCATTTTCCAATCTCTCTGCCATAGGGTGGATTCATCCAACACCACGAATTATCTCTTTTTCTCCAACGCTGTTTGAATCCATCATCTTTTTTTGTAAAATATCTTTTACATTTTGCATTTTTCTTTGTGGCACAAACATCTGTTTTAAATTTAAAATATCTGTTTAATTTATCAAACAAATCCTGTGGTGTTTCCCATTCGCTTGAATTGCTTGTAAGTAATCCTTTGTTTATCATATATATATTTTATTATTTATTATTTTTATTTCCCCACCCAGCTAATAATCCTTCGTATTGGTCCAACCATTGTCTATTGAGAGCTATTCCAACGAACTTTGATTCACCACCGCTATGCTGTCTAGGTTCGAAAGTAAATCGATTGCCCTTTTTTCCGTAAGCAGTAACTTCCTTAGTGAATGTGATATTTGCTTTGGTCTTCCTACCACCATCAGTTTCGCTCCAATGCTTGTATTCAGCGTAGAGTTTTGGAGCTTCAACGCTCGAGTGTGGATCTAGAGTAATGCACTGAGAAAGGAATCCTTCGACTGATGAATTTTCTGCCCTATACTCATCAAGCATTTTTATCTGCTCATCTGTTGTTATAAATTCTTTATCATTAGCCAGATCGATTGCACCATCTATCATCCAGTTTAGAATCCCAGAGAGTTCTTGAGCCAATAGTCCGAAGCTAGATCTTAATTCGTAATTTGGTTTGTCTCTATAGTTATTTAAGAAACTGATAGCACAGATTCTACGCTCTGTTGCAGTAGATGTATCATCAACCCGAGGCAATATGTTTACTGAAAAAACAAATTTAGCTTGAGGGCGGAAGGTAAACTGAGGCTTGTACTTGATATCAATAGTTATTTGCTCTCCGGAAATTAATTTTTTCAACTTATTGCTCTGGTAATAATTTCCGTGAACCTCTTCTATAACATTCAGACGCTTTCCAATCAATCCGTGCATACCAAATGACCCGTAAAGTCCTTCTAGGTCAATATGAGAGGTCGCCTCTGACCCAATTACCATAGAAATTGTATCTATGAAAGTAGATTTTCCATTTCCACCATCTCCAACCATAAACAGTGCTCGATCATAAAGCATAGAAGAGGACAGACAGTAACCACAAAATTGTTTCAATAATTTAATTTTATTTTCTTGCTCGGGTCCAGCCATCCATTCATTAATACATTTCTCCCAAATAGGAGCTGGTGCAATAGGATTGAAGTCAACTGGATATTGAATTAGAGAAACAAAGTCCGGAGAGTGAGGCATTAATTCTTTTGTATAGATATTTAATATTCCATTTTTAACATTGGCTAGATACCCTCCATCATCTGAAATAACCAGTGGTGGAATGATAGACAATAGACAAGCAACTTTATCAGAAACATTTTTCTTAGTCCTGTATCCCCAAAGTAGATCATCGAACAGACAATTCAAAACCATATCAGAGACTTCCTGATCGGACATCACCTTGTAAACTCCCTTGTCGTACCGATATATAATACCTATCTCATTTTTTCTTAGATTAGGATGCCTGACTAAAATTTCTCTTTCGTAATTTGAGAATCGAACTTTATCTTGGTCTTTTCTTTCTTTAATTACTTTGACGTGAGCTTCCTGTATCTTTTGATTTTCAACAGGAGACATATTGCGAGAAATGATTTCATTCTTATAGGAATAAGTATAGTCACTTTCCAAAGCACTATTGACTGTATTCGATATTTCTTGTAGTCCACCAGCTTCTGTTTCTATTCCGTGCCAACCGGTCTTTTGAATGTGTTTGATTATTTTATTTCTTGACCACTTCGCTTGCTTCATCAAACTAACAGCAACAACCAAAGCATTGTTTCTATTTTTGGGAGGTAAGGTATCTGGACCAGCTTTAATTATTTTCTTAAAACTATCTCTATCTTCAATAGGGAACTCTTCGTTTACTCTCTCAAAAAAACTATCTCGTTCAACTTCAGCCATTTCTTTTTTCTTTTCTAGTGTGGTAGTAGGTTTGACAAGCTCTTTAACAGAAGTAGTTACTTCAGCAGTTGTCCAAGGAAAAGCTTTTGCAACTTCTTCCATTGAATAAATGTGGGTAGGTTCTTTATATAAACCCCTTATTACAAATACTCCCTCTACACCTTTAGTCCATTGATCTCCTGTCTTTTTCCAATAATAAGTATCCGGAACTCTGAGTATCCGTGTCATATCTTTTACGGCTTTGTCGGCATTAAGCGTAGTAACAATACTCTGCTCAATATTTTCCCAGAAAGTAGTATCACTATCCCAATCGTCAGAATGTTCCTTGTCTTTGTAAATGACTTCTTTCAGCAACCAGTAAATATGATACCCATTTTGAGTTTCAATTATAAAAGTAGGATCAAGTTTTTTCTTTATTTCTTCCAGCTCTTCAAGATTTTTTCTACCGTCAATATCAACAAAGAACGCATTAAGATTGGTGCATTGGTCCTTCTTTGCATTAGGAGTATCTCGAAATCCATTAACAGTAAAATAACTTTCATATCCTTGGATATTTAATTCTTCTTTTATTTTTGCACACGATTGAGGTGCCCTACCTTGACCGGTTAGGTCAATATAGCGGTAAACGTGATTAGGAAAATATGATAAAAATTTATCAGTCATACATTTTTTATTTGTAATCTCGGGGAAGAGCAGACCGAAAAAAAGCCAATACGTTTCGGGGGTAAATGTAGTAACACCCTAGCGTGACTTGACTAATACGGTCTGCTCTCCCCCGACATTTGTTAGATGCTACATTTTGGGGGAGAGTTTAAATTGTGGCTATTTCTTTTCGATTATAACTTGAGAATTCTTTTCTAAGATTGTTAGCTGGTCAGCATAGACAAACAAGAAGGCATCGATCCCCATAGCAGGGATTTCATAACGATTATTACTACCTCTCCAAGTATAGTCATCGAAGATCATTATTCCACCGTGTCTCAAAAGTGGAAATGCCAACACTGCATCTTCTAAAACATCCTTAGCCTCGTGAGAGCCATCAACATAGATGAAGTCGAAGAAACCATATGACATCTTTTTTAATCTGTCTTGAGAAGTTCCTTCTAAAATATCTACCCTATTTCTGTACGGGTCAATATTTTCCCTGAACCTAGATAACATTGTACCTTCAAATTTTGCATCGTGCTCTCTGCTTCCTTTGAAAGTATCTATCACGCATACTCGAGCCTCAGTTTTTTGCAACATCCAGACAGATGCTTGACCTTCATAGCAACCAATCTCTAGAAATTCTAGCGTTCCAGTTTCTTTTTTAATCCCTGAAACATATTTCTCAAAGTTAGCTTTAGCTGTAATTTCAAACCAATTATTTGTGAACATAATTTATTGATTAGAATGGTAAGTCTGGTACTGGAGCTTGCTGTGGTACCTGTGCAGGTACCTGTGCAGTTGCAGGTGCAACTGGAGAAACGGGAGCAACAGGAGCTGGTGTAGGAGCTACAGGAGCTGGTGTTACTGGTACAGCAGGTACTGGTGTTACCGCTGGAGTAGCTATTGCTACAGCTGGTGTCCCTGCGGGTGTAACTTTAGCAGGTGCAGTTGTTTGAGCTGCTTTAATTTCTGCCAACTTAGGAAGGATAGTTGTAGTAACCATATTCTCCAAGAAAGCTAGTCTCTTAGTATCGTCCCATTGTAAAACTCCTTTAATAGTAACCTGTTCCATATCTGGCATACCATTTGGATTCTCTCGAGTATAAGCGTGCTTCAAAGCAACTCCACCTTGATTGATGAAGAGTGAGCTCTTATTTTTACCATCTACTTCTTTTACGCTTGGAGATAATTTCATCTCCTGAGCTAGATCGATGTTCGGTAACATCTTTAGCAATGCTGTTGAAAAACTATTGGAGTAAGATAACTGCAAAGTATAAATCTCTGCTGTATCTTGGAAAGAAAAATTCCAAGTCTTCCCGTAATCACTATCTTTTATTTTAATATCCATTAAATGACCCGTGAAGTTGTCATAAAATTTCTCGTGAACTGTTTTCCCTATTTTATTCACTCTCTCGAATGATCCTTCTGTTCCCTCTTGGACCCTCTGGCAGAACTTTCCGCCTAAAATGGTTATAAAGTTACCACCTTCTCTTGTTTCTAATCCCATATGTTTCGTGAGTGGAATACCACTATTGTTTACTTAATAAATCCGATAATTCGGATAAGATTTTGTTTTCTGGACGAGAGAAAACTGTTCTATTATTATACATCAATACCTGTGTCGACACAAGCCTACTTGGTGGATATCCTGTGGACTATCTGTAATAATTAACAGGTCCTATTGACCCGTGCGGTTTGCACCTTCTAGAGTCTTCACAGTTAGGATTGGTGTGTGTAATAATTTTAAATTTATTCTTCCTCAACAAATAAGCCTTTTTATTTAAAGCTTTTATTCTGCATTTTTTACAGCAGTAGGTTCTGAATCTTGCGTTCGGCAACGGACCACCACAGTTTTTGCAGTCTGTTCTTATTTCAATTTTCCAGTTTTTTCCCATAGTTATTTTGTTATTACCTCTCCGAATATATTAGTCTGTCCAATAGTTGGCTTAGATCTCTTTGTGCAAGCAGAACATATCAGTTTAGTATCATCATCTGTCTTTTTTATTTTGCCACACAGACCAAGCATCGTGGATATGCTCATTAGTACAATCTTCTCCAACAGTTAATACTAGTAATGCGTAAACCTCTAGCAACCCCTCATAAGTAGTCCCTGCCATTTCTAATTCTTTCTCCAATAGATTCTCTATCTTTTGTACATAATTCATAGTCTATTTCTTAAATTTATTAATATCAATTACTTTTACTTTAACGAGATAATTCAAAAACCTCTTAGCTATTCTCCTCTCTATTGCTTTATTTCTTGGACCACCGAGCATCCGGAGTAAGACATAAATCATTTCCTCGTTCGTTAACTGTGGACCATATTTAGCTCTAGCCATATTTTTATTTTAATTTTTATAAATTTGTAGCAAGGTCCCCGCACTTTTGCGAGGACCCTGCTGTTTTGCTACATCATCGCCTGCTTCTTCCGGCAACGGATGCACAAGGTACGAAAAACTGTCTGCTTCTCCTTTTTGGAGAGATTGCGAGCTGGCAGTCGCTTGCCATTGCAGTCGCAGTACTTATGGCACTTGTAGCACTGGTAAGTCCGATCTAGCCTGTGTTGCATCTTCCACCTCCGGAATCTCACATTGATCGCACAACTCGATGTCAACCTCTACTTCTTGATCTTGGAGCTGTCGAACTACATCAGGGCATCTTATCCAGACACCACTAATGAAAATCCTTCCACAGTCACAAACTTTCGGATTGCTCATTGGCTTCTCCTTTATGTATACTACCCACGCTTGAGTAGTATCAGGTCTAACAGCGTTAAGGACTGGTAACTCTATTTGAGTTGATCTAGAGCTGTCACAGGCTATGAGGAGTAGGAAGATTAGGTATCTCAAGTTATTTCCCCTTATTTACACGTTTAACCCTTAAAAATTTTTCATAAGTAATTTCGTCTATACTCGCTTTTCCTCTTTCCATTTTACTATAATTAGAAGCGTCCATACCTATTTTGCGAGACATTTCTCGCAGTGTCAGTCCTTTTCCGATTCTTATTGCCTTAATATCAACCTTTATAAGGTATTCTATTTTTAATGTTGACATATCAATAGTTATTTAATTAGTTGCTCAATAATTCTTCTCCAATTACCTCCTCCATTACCTTTTTTTAATAAAAGTTTTTTAATCTTTTGTCGTTCGGATTCTCTGGCTTTAATTTTTTGAGAGCAAACAAAATCATAAAGCTTTTTATAACATTCACTTGTCGCATATATTCCAATAGGGTCAGGATTATCTAGCATATCGCTTACGATTTTCCATCCTTCCCATTCTTCTTTTTCTGATTCATCTTTATTTTTTGACATATGTTTTTTTAGTTGGTTCATAATTCTATGCTCTAGGGGGTAATTTTAGTTTAAAAGGCGACCAATTATAAAGTTGCGAAAATTCTCCATCCCAATCTAAAAATGCTTTTACATTGTCATTCATAGCCCAAAAATGCTTACATCTCTCACAACTAACACACCGACTTGTATAATCGAAATCTTTAACAACGAAGTATTTATGTCCTATAATTTTACAAAGTAAATTTTTCATACACTATATAGTTAGGTTTATAATTTATTGTTTGGGGGGTCTTCTATTAAATGTTGAATATTTTTTGTCTACATAACAGTGAGTATCGTTTTCCATATCTGTTTCATTT
>Ga0207997_1000991_pt1 | contig 14726 bp, 14 predicted proteins | sample AntAceMetag02UKN_FD_184777 | JGI IMG/M metagenome (GOLD analysis project Ga0207997, IMG submission 184777) | Saline lake microbial communities from Ace Lake, Antarctica - Antarctic Ace Lake Metagenome 02UKN (SPAdes) (version 2) | ecosystem: Environmental > Aquatic > Non-marine Saline and...
CTTAGGGGCCGCCCCCTCTCCCCTCTCTCTCTTTCGCGCAAAGACCTGTACAGGCAGGAGTGTGTCTACCTACTGGTTGCAGTAGAAGGAGAGGGAGAGGGGGAGGGAGAGGGGGACTTCGTCCCATATGTTTCCCCGCCATATATGTTTCCCCGACAGAAACAGGGCTCTTATTCAACGAGGGTTACCCACCCATATTCGCCATATATGTTTCCCCGATAACTGGCCGGAAAACCGTACCCGTTAGTTCGCCATATATGTTTCCCCGTTTCTCTCTGTCAGAGAGTTCTCTTTGTCAGAGAGATTCCCAGTGAGAAAGAGAGGGCCATTCCTGCATGGGGGCTCTCTTTGTCAGAGAGATGAGAGCCCTCTGCCCCCATGTTCTACAGTCGAGAGGTTTATGTCAGGGATGGGGCTCATCCACCCCCCTGAAAAGCAGAACTCGACAGGGCATACCCAAATGGAGTAAGATTCGCGTAAGGAGTCAACCGCATGGCAGATGCACACGCAATCGTAGAGCTTTCCTATCTCTCGGAGAAGCGCAAGAAGGCGGCCACGCTGCTGCTCTCGGGCATGACCAGCACCGCCGTCGGCAAGGAACTCGGGGTGACCTACACCTCAGTCTACCGCTGGCGACAGGAGTCCAGGTTCATCGACTACATGGAGGCCCTGCGGACCATCAGGGACATGGACTTCCAAGAAGGTCTGGAGGAAGGAGCCAAGGCCGGTGTCCACTACCTCCACACGGTCGTCCTCGATGAGAAGCAGCGCACCTCGGTCAGGATGAAGGCAGCAGAACGCCTCGTGGACTCCTACATCAAGTCCACCTCTCTGCCGCAGAGCGACACCACAGAGGTCAAGGAGGTCATCGCCTTCCTCGACTCTCTGCCCGAGAACTAATGGCGAGCTTCAACTGGACATGGGTGGACTGATGACCTCGTTCTTGGACCTACCTCCAAAGTATAGGAGGAAGTTGGAGAAGCCCTCCAACTGGTTTCCGTGTCTGTCCCATCAACAACGAGCGCACAGGTAAGACGGCTCTCGTCGTCCCCACTGGGAATCAGCTCGAAGTCCTCGAGGCCCTGGAGACCGAGCGCAGGGTCATCGTCCAGAAGTACAGGCAGAGCTACATGACCACGGCTGGTGCGATGTGGCTCTACGGCAGGACCATGATGAACCCGGGCTACCGTGGCTACCTCGTGGCCGACGAGAAGGGCACAGCCGAGGAGGCGTTCGCCATGGTCAACATGGCCTACAACGGTCAGCCCGACATGCTCAAGGTCAAGGCCAACCTCCAGGGCACGCGGCACCTCACCTTCTCCAACGCCTCCCGGCTCAAGATTCTCTACGCCACCAAGCGCCAGCTCGGCATCGGCCACAGCTCCGACACCCTGGTGCTCACGGAGTTCGGTCTCTGGCAGAACGCAGCACGCTCCATGTTCAAGCTCGCTCCCACCTACAGGAAGCGGCCGCACTCCAAGGTGCTCATCGAGTCCACGCCCGGGCCGAAGGGCTGCTTGATGGAGACCATGTGCCTCAACTCCATGGCAGGCAAGGGTGACTGGAAGCACATCTTCCTCGACTGGACCAAGGACCTGACCTGCACCATCCCCCCACCAGAGGGGTTCGAGCCCGACAACGGGGAGCTCGCCTACATCGAGAAGCATCCCGGCATCACTATGGGCCACATCTATTTCCGAAGGATGCTGCTCGAAGGAGAGATGAAGGGCGATGTCAGGCTCTTCGACAACCAGTACCCACCCGACCCGTACTCCGGGTTCATCGTCATGGGCACCCCGGCCATCCCCCTCGACGCCCTGCAGAAGCAGCTCACCATGGCCACGGTCCCCGAGCAGGTAGGTGAGGTCTGGTCTCTGTCAGAGAGAAGCATCACCGACCGCATCCTCATCGTTGTGGACCCCAACGGCTACGGCGAGACGGGTGACCCCTCGGCCATCACGGTGTGGGACATGGTGACCAAGCGCCTCGTCGCCTACTGGACAGGCCGCATCGACCCGGGGCTCCTGGCCAACAAGACCATCAGGCTCCAGAAGACCTACGGTGCAGAGATAGTAGCCGTCGAGTCCAACAACTCTGCGTGCATCCAGTCGTGCGTGGACAAGGGCTGCGAGTCTCTGTACCACACGTCCCGTGCTCACCCGGGCTTCTACATGACCCAGGGCTCGAAGCAGAACGGCATCAGCAAGGCTGTGGACATGCTGAGGACAGGGTGGGATATTGGTGCGACCGAGGTCCTCCAGCAGCTCTATGCCTACAGCAGCGTGGACAGGAAGGACGGTCACCACTTCGACCTCGCCATCACTGTCTTCATCGCTGCCTCCATCATGGAAGGAACGACTTACCTACCACGCAAGGTTACGGTAGAATCCCCAGTAGGAATCACGCGTAGCCAGATTCGTAAGCACCTCAAGAGGACCGCTAAATGACCAAGCCGCAGCCCAAGCACGAAATACAAAAATTAATCGATAGCCACACCTCATGGTTCGAGAACAACGAGAGGAATGGATGGGACAAGGCGCGCGCCTACTACAACGGCAACTTCGAGGTCTCTTCCCTGCTTGCAGGAACGAAGCACCTCACCTCCCTGAACCTCGTGTTCTCCGTGGCAGAGACGGCAATCTCCTCCCTCCTTGGCTCAAACCCCACGGTCGGAGCGAAGCCGAGGACGAAGAAGAGCATCGAGAACGCACCCCTCGCCGCTGACATCGTCAACTACACCTTCGACGACGTGAACATCAGGTACGAGGCCGCCCTCTCTCTGGTAGACAGCGTGCTCCTGGGTCGTGCCATCTTCAAGACGGTGTGGGATGCGGACAACGACCAAGCCGATGTCCTCGCCCAGGACCCGTACTCCGTGTTCTTCGACCCCGCTGCACGGCGACCCCGTGACATCCGGTACTGGCTGCAGTGCGTACCCATCAGCATCAAGGCGTTCAAGAAGAGGCAGAAGGAAGGCACCTACAAGAAGAGCGCCAAGGTGGTGGCTGACCGCTGGCCCACCCTCCTGCTCAACGACAAGGAGAAGGACAACTCTCTGCTCAAGAAGGAGCCCGAGTGGGTGACGGTCTGGGAGTACTACGACATGGAGAGCAAGCGGGTGACCCACTACATCCCCAAGACGGGCGAGGTAGTGCTCGAAGAGGACATCGTCTACAACCCCTTCTCCGTCTACTTCCTCAACCACAACGGCAAGAACTGCTACGGCCTCTCCGAGATTCAGCTCATCCTCCCCCAGCAGGATGACATCAACGCCATCCTGTCCCAAATCAAGCTCATCGTCCTGCTCTCTGTCCCTCGCATCCTCTTCGACGCAGGCGTCATCGACGAGGCCGAGCTGGAAGCAGTGATGGACGCAGCGACGGGCAGCTTCGTCGGTGTCCGTGCCAAGGGCAAGACCGCCACCCCCCTGGCCGAGGCCTTCTACAACTGCCCCGTCCCCGAGGTACCTGCAGCTCTCCCCCTCATGCTGGACAAGCAGGAGAAGACGGTCAGCATCGTCTCCGCCTTGGCAGAGGCAGCACGCGGTCAGGTCACTGGGGCCAAGACTGCTACCGAGATGGCACTCATCGACGCCCAGCTCCGTACTCGTCTCGCCGCACGGGAAGGCAACCTCGCTGCGTGTCTGGAAGAAGTAGCAGCAAAGGTGCTGTTCTTGTCCTCCAAGTACATGAAGAAGACCAAGCTCGTCGAAGTCACCGGAGATGAGTACAAGGAGGTTGGCCTCAAGGACCTCAAGGACGTGGTGGTCAAGTTCAAGCTGGCCCTCTACAACCCCCTCAAGTCCAACCCCGCAGTCGAGGCCGAGAGGTTCAACGCGCTGTACCCCGACCTCGCAGCCGACGAGGCATTCGACCCTCGTGTCCTCCGCGAAGAGCTCGTCCGTCTCAACGGCATCAGGCAGGATGCGCTGCTCGCCAAGGAAGATGGCGGCGACGAGCCCATCAGCGAAGAGGACATCAAGGCACTCGCCATGATGGCAGCACAGGAGCAGGCAGGGGAAGAAGCTGCAGTAGAAGCCGTCCCTGGTTCCCCCGAGAACATGCCCCTCGACCCCAACACCATCCAGAAGCAAGCCCTGGAGCAAGCCGCCATGGCAGCTCAGGGTATCCCCCCGACTCAACAGGCTCCCGTGTAGTCACGGGTGAAGGAGCCAGCCATGCCCATGCCCATCGTCCCCGGAATGCTCGACGACCAAGGACGCCGCTTCGTCGGTGCCAAGGATGGAAAGCCCATGTGGGCCACCATCCACTACGTCAAGTCCATCCACAACGGCGTCGACCTCGTCACCAACGACCCAGCCACCACCGGCTGTGCTCTGTTCGTGGTGAGGAAGCTGTACAACGACCCCTACACCAGCACCCAGTACATCGACCCCGAGACCGAGCCCACCATCAAGGAGCACGGCATCCTCCGTGCAGGATGGGTGCTCATCGGGAAGCAGGGTCTCCTGGCCAACCTCGAAGGGATGCCGCTCTGGCACCACACCGAGTTCGGCGTCCTCCGCATGGCCGCCGAGATGTCCGACGTGCCGGTACCCAAGCCCTTGCTGGTGTCCTAATGGCCCTCCTCCGTGACTACCAGTGCACGCAGTGCGGCAACCTCTACGACGACCTCTTCGAGGACGAGGTCACTTCCTGTGAAGAGTGCGGTGGCGACCTCCGCGTCAGCTTCCACAACGGCACGCCTGCCATCAAGCAGCTCCTCGTCTTCAAGCCCATGACCATCGGTGGTTGCACCATCCACGATGAGAAGGAGATGAAGGCGTTCAAGGCCAAGGCAGCTCGCCGTCTCGGTAAGCACGTTGGTGAGGTATACTTGGCCCCGGACTCCGAGCAGCAGCGCAACCAGGACTGCGACGAAATCGACCACGACCGACAACTCAACCTCAAGAAGAACGGCTACGACCAGCAGGACGTCACGGAACGACGGGCTGAGGTCAAGGCCAAGAAGCAGGAGGCACACGATGCCAGCCAACATGCCTGAAGCCTACGACGAGATGCCCCTCGAGGACTTCGACCCCGAGCGTGACCTCAAGCCGGTGGCCGACTTCGTGGACCAGTTCCTCATGGGTGAAGAGCCCGTGCCCGTGCCCGAGGACACCGAGCTGGCCCAGGTCGAGACCGGCGAGTCCCTGGAGGATGTCATCCGTGAGCTCACGGATGAGATGGATGACAACGAGAAGAAGGACATCCGTGCTGCCAACAAGGCTGCTGTGGAGGACAACCTTCCCCTCTTCATCGAGCGCCTCAACGAGGTCGGTCCTCCCAGCCAGTGGAGTAGTGCTGTCGCTGCTACCATCGGCAAGGAGATGAAGAACGCACTCACCCGTGCCTGGGGCTACCTCGACCGCGAAGAGAAGAAGGACATTCTCTCCACCGGCCTGGCCGGCATGAACACCGAGACCGATGAGGACAAGCCCGCCGACTACGATGACTTCGACACCATGAAGGAGCAGATGCTCACAGAGCCGCTGCCCGAATAGATGCTCAAGAAGGAGCCAGCTATGAGACTGTTCGCACGAGACTACAATGACTTTGACCCGAGCCGTTGCTACGCTGAAGAGGCGGGTGGCGCCGACGCTGGGGGTGGAGACACCTCGGGCGGAGGTACAGGTGCCGCCCCTGCAGCTGACGCTACACCCGCAGCCGATGCCCCTCTCGACTCGGGAGACGCCGGCGGCACAGGAGAGGCAGCACCCAAGGAGGGCGATGACCTCCCTGCCTGGAACGGCGAACTCACCAGCATGGGTGAGCAAGCGTGGTTCTCTGGCCTCGACGAGACCGCCCAGGCCGCACTCAAGGCAGGCTACAACGACAAGCTCAGCAACTACGACAAGGGCTACCAGGCCAAGTTCCGCACCCTCGCTGACGACCGCAAGACCTTCGAGACCGAGCAGCAGTCCACGCTGGAGCGTATCCGTCAGGAGCGCACCGACCTGGAAGCCCTGCTCTACGGTGAGGGCGACCCAGCTGCTACCGCCAAGGAGCAGTACGAGCGCGACATCGCAGCTCTTCGCACCGAGAACGAGGGGCTCAAGGCTGCACAGCAGGCCCGGCAGACGCAGGCATACGAGCAGCAGGCCGACCAGATTGCCACCTTCATCGAGAAGAACGCCGAGGACATCTACAACGACGACGAAGCGTTCGGCATGACGGTGGACCTACTGGCCTCTGGCATCGACCCGACCAAGGCTCTCAAGATGGTGCGTGTTACCATGACCGAGGCCGAAGAAGTGCCCAAGTCTGTGGCAGCTATGTCTCGTGACAGCAGCGCCGGCAGCTCCAGGGAGAGCTTCACTCTCGACTGGAGAGAGGCAGTAAAGGAAGAGGCGAGGCGTCTGCAGAGCAAGTAGTTTCTCTACGTCGTCGTCATCTCGAGCAAAGAGGGGCTTGCATCTGCAGGCCCCTTTCGCTATTCTTGTTTCAGAGCACCGCTCTTCGTCCCCACCGAGTATCCTCCAGAGGGCTCAACCGAGGAAGAATCGAGCTGGTAGGCCAAGAGACGACTCCCCTACCTCGAACTCCCTACGGAGAACATCATGGCTATCAGCCTCGACGAACTCAACGGCTCATTCACGCGACTGCGTGGACCCGCCATCAACGGCTTCGAGCGCGCAGTCCCCCTGTGGAAGGCCGCCCTGGAGAAGGACAGGATGCCCGATGAGGGCGGCACCTACCTCGAACGGCAGCACATCGGTGGCTCGCCTGCTCAGGGTCGCGGCCTCCCCCAGGGTGACGAAGTCCTGCCCATGGTCACGACCAACGTGTCCTCGCAGCTCCGCGTCGAACCCTACACCATCTCCGCCGCCATCAACATCCCCCGTCAGCTCCTGAAGCGCCAGAGTGGCCCCCGCGCCATCATCAAGGTCATCGAGACCTACCCCAAGGCGTTCCTCGCAGCCACGGCCCGCGACATCCACAAGTACCTGCTGACCGGCGTGTCCGCTGGCCTCGCCTTCTCCACCGCCGAGCTCTCTGGCTTCCTGACCCTCAACGGTCAGTTCGCTGCCGGCCTCGCCAGTGTGGTCGGTGTGACCAACGGCCTGCTCGACTTCCAGACCCCCGCTGCCCAGGGTGCCGCTGCACAGGTCGTGCAGAACGTCGCCAAGAGCGACGCTCTGTCCTACTACAACCAGTACGGAGACATCACCCTGTGGGCCGCCGATGGCTGGTCCGTCCTGACCCAAGCCTACGCCGAAGCCGCCGAGTTCGCCGCCAACCCCGAGGAAGGCCCCGACCTGGGCTACATGGACATGGGTACCTTCCGCAACTTCCGCCAGGAGCAGAAGGACATCGTCCGGCTCAAGGCAGTCAACGACAGCGACGGCAAGACCAACTACCTGGCCCTGCCCCTGGGCATGGCCGTCGTCACCGGCACCTCCGACCTCGACCTCGCCCTGTTCGCGGGCGTGGCCAACGACGGTGTCACCTACCTCATCAACTCGGACTTCATGGAGTTCGGTTGGGTCGAGCGCCCGAACGTCAGTGACTTCAAGGAAATGCTGGGCAACCAGCGTGTCGTCACCGCTCACTTCGACGCTCAGTTCAACTGCATCTGCGAGAAGCTCACCGCACAGGCGTGCGTTAGCGGAGGCGCTGCGTAGTAGGATGATGGGGGCTTCGGCCCCCTGACCCTGCCACCAGCTCTACAAGGAGAACACCATGACTTCCAACGTGATGAAGCTCGATGCCTTCACCGCCACCTACGAGTACGCAGCCTACGAGCTTGGCGAAGAGCGTACCGTCTACGACGACACCTGGGGCTGGCGTACCTACGTCTTCGTCCAGAACAGCGAGGCGGCCACAAACTTCGCGCTGGGCGAGTGCGTCGTGACCGAGGGTGCCGTCAACTACTGGCTGGGCAACCGCTCCGCCGTCGCCGGCCTGCAGAACGTCAGTGTCCTCGGCATCGCCCTCGGCGTCGTCGCCTTCACCAACTACTGCTGGCTCCTCAAGAAGGGTCGCGGCTACGGCCTCGGTGACGGTGCCGTAGCCGCAGCCGATGTCGTGACCTCCCACACCGCCGGCGCCATGGACACCTGGGCCGCTGGCGAAGGTGCCATCGGTGTGGCCGAGACCGACGACGACGCTGTCTCCCTCCTCTTCTCCGGCTACTTCGACATCTAAGCCGGTCGTCACTTGCGGCTAAGGCTGGCTCCTTCACTATCCTATGTCGCTCCTTGGCCCGTCCTGGCTCACGCTGGGGCGGGCCTTTGCCTGATGTAGATGGTAGAATGAACAGCACGGAGGCCACCTATGCGCCTGAACCTTCTCGGTATCACCACGAAGCTCCTCGGACTGCGAGCTTGGGCCAACTCTGGCAAGCTGCTCAAGGAGCAGTTTCGTACCAGCATCAACCTCGCACTGGGTCAGGTAGCTATCGACGCACCCCAGGCGTTCTACCCGAGCGAGGACCACTGGGTCTTGATGGCCGACTCCAGTACGACAGGGACCAGCCGCTACGCCCGGCGTACAGCGGATGTGTGGGTGCTGGAGTTCCGTGACGAGAACGGTCTGGTGTCCCCGCTCCCCATCCCTGATGGTGCTTGGACCCCTACCACCGACGGTACCTGGGAAGGCGTGATGCACCTGGAGGTCAAGGACGAGAAAGGGCGCTGGCACCGCAGGCAGTCTCGTGAGTTCTGGTACGAGGACAACCTCCCCGGAACCGAGCGCAGCTTCTACGTCTCTCTCGACCGCCCCTTCCCCGTGGGCTCCGACGACATCATGGAGTTCCGCATCCACCAGCCCAAGCTGTACACCTTCGACGATGTGCTCACCATGGACAGTGCGATGGCCTGGGACGGCAACAACGTCAAGGCGCACAAGATGACGGCTGGCTCTGCTGAACGCATGGGCCTCGTGGACTACCGTGGCACCGACACTGGCTTCCCCACGGAGTTCTTCAACGCCGACCACTTCCAGCTCCAGGCTCCCAACTACACCCCCATCATCACGCAGGACGCGGAACAGCAGGAGCTTGACTTCACCCCCTGGGCGGGCCCCGAGAACATGGGTACTTTCCGCTTCGTCTACACCTACGTCCGTGGCCACCGCGAGACCGAGTGGCAGGAAGCACCGGGCCGTGCCCTCAAGGACCCGATGTGGGAGTCCGGTCCCTCGCCCATCTCCAGTGCCATCACCCACTCTGGCCAAATCCCGGGCGCTCTCCGCATCGGCCTGCCCAACGTGGACTGGATGCAGAACTTCGACGTGGCAGGTACCCTCCGTCAGACCCGCTCTGGCTGGAGGAAGCGCATCTACGTCATCCGTGACGCAGTGCAGGTTGGAGCTCCCGGCCTGGAGCCCAACGTAGAGAGCGCAGGCATCCCCTACCTTCTCGACGAAGTGGACGGCAGCGTCACCGAGTACGTCTGGAGTGGTACCATCACCTCGGACTACCACCGCAGGCTCCCTCGCAGCACCGGCTACTACGCCTGGAAGGTGTGGCCCCACCAAGACCAGCTCTACGAAGTGGACCTCCGCATCACCCGGAACCCCGAGGAGCTGGAGGTCGACCAGGACACCCCACGCATCAAGCCCCAGGCCATGCCTGCCTTCGTCGAGCTCTGCCTGTACTACGCCTCGCTCAAGGACGGAGTGGACGGCCCGTCGGCCATGACCCACCTGACCAACTACACCAACATGCTCGACGATGTGCGAGCTATGCTGGCCTCCCGAGGACGGGTCATCGCACCCTCGTCCTGGGCTGGAAACATCAACAGCGTGCGGCGAAACTACGACACCTACCGAATCGAGTAATCATTCCCCGAAGGAGCCAGCATGAAGCCACGTCCCCTCCCCACCCTCAAGAAGCTCACCCTCGGCATGAAGCTCATGCGGCTCTCTGCCGTGGGCTCCGTCGAAGAGGCCCAGGTCATCGCAGTCGAGACCCAGGGCACCATCGTCCGAGGCAGCATCCTCACCCACCGCTACGGCGTGCTCGAAGTCAGCACCGGCATGGTCATCAAGGGCAAGAACTCCTGGATGCCCGAGAACGAGTGGAAGCGTATCGTCGCTCGTGAAGTTCGCGTGGCCAAGGCCATGGAAGACGCACAGGAAGACGCCCTCGACGCTGCCGACGCCGAAGAAGCACAGGAGTAAACCATGGGCGGTCCCCGTCAGCAACCACCTCTTTCCACTGTTCCATAGTGACCTCCTGGTACAGCACAACATGAATGGGCGGTGATGTATGCCTACCAGACAGACCACTCTCAAGACCATCATCCCCGCAGGCGAGGCGCTCAAGTCGTTCACGCCCACGGGGCTGGCATGGCAGGTACTCAACCTCGTCAAGGGTGTTGAGGGAACCTTGCGGTCTGTCCGTGGGCCGTGCCCCTATGAGCAGAACCCACAGGTGTCATACGGTGCCTTCCACGGGGTGTACCACACGGGTGCTCCTCGTGACTTCCTCATCACCCGCACCGGAACCCAGCTCCGTCGCCATGCAGGCTGGGCCAGGAACTACGAGGTGCTGGTCTCCGGTCTCTCCGACGACGCCAACCAGCGGTTCCCTGACCAGTGGGCCACCATCAACGGGCTGGTCATCTGGACGAATGGCGTGGACAGGGCAATCATCGCAGAGCCCGATGGCACAGTCTCTCGGCTCGGCTACTCCCGTCGCCCCTCTGCCCCGGCGGTAGAGAGCCCGACGAAGCTCGACGGCGACAACACCACCCGTGTTAGCCTCTACGCCAACGGCGACGGCTACAGCTACCACGGTCGCATCGGCACAGTCGGAGATGAAATCTCTCAGGTAGAGGGCAAGCTCCTCGCCGGTTCCTGGTATTACTACGCTCAGTATGTGGACAACTACGGCAATAAGTCCCCTCTTTCTGCCGTGTCCAATGCTGCCAGCGTCTACCCGCAGTCCGTGGTGGTGGACCCAGGCAACGACCAGTACGAGCAAATGGATGACCTGACCAGACAGTTCCTCGTCAGGCTCACTGGTGATGCACCCGCACACACTGCCTACGTTGACCTGTACAGGACACCTGACACCCGGAACCTTGGCACCGAGGTACGCTGGCTGGCTCGCATCCCAGGCCGGTACGAGACGCTGTACCCCGACAACAAGCCTGACTCCGAGCTGGGCCCCATCGCAGTCAACGTCCTGGGTGTCCCTGTCTTCAAGGTGATGACCACCCACCAGGGTCGCCTCGTCATCGCCAACACCCACTCGGAGCCGGGCGCTGTCTTCATCAGCGACATCGCACAGCCAGGAACCTACAGGCCCTCGCACAAAATCGTCCCTGACAGCAACGGTGCGGAGGTCACGGCGGTCTTCTCCTTCGAGGACAACCTGCTGGCCTTCACCGAGAACAGCATCTACCTCATCGTCGTCACGGATGAAGGTGTTCTTTCTCGCCCCTTGTTTGAAGGAGTGGGCTGTGCGGCTCCCTCATCCATCCAGACCACCAGGGACGGCACGCTCATGTGGCTGTCCACCGCCGGCTTCTATGGGCTCAAGGCAGGCACGCCGGAACTCCTGTCCAAGAACATCGACGAGACCGTCCACGAGCGCATCAACCGTCCTCGGATGGCCCAGGCCGTGGCCACCATCGAGCCTATCACCAACACCTATATGTGCGCGGTGGCTCCCGCTGGCAAGACCCGGCAGGAACTCATCCTCTGCCTGGACGAAGACGGCTGGAGGGAGCTCGACCTCGGCATCCACGTCAAGTGCATCTGCACCATGAAGGACCAGCGAGGCTACGTCCTCATGGGTGGCAGGGACGGCAGCGACAACAACCTCTTCGTCTTCGACCACGAGTACAGCAGCTACACCCCGCCCGACAGGACGTACCGCTACCGCTCTGGCTGGATGCGTACCGATGAAGTGGGGCTCTCTCCTTTCCGAGTGAGAATGCTGTACCTCAAGATGGTGCGAGCCTGGCACGGCAACGCCATCGTCAGGTTCTTCATCGACAACAAGTGGAGCGTCGTGGGCGAAGAGCAGGCCATCAGCCTCATGGACCGCTGGGGCAACGAGAACCTGAACCAAGCCGACGCCGCTGTCATTGGCAACGACAAGGTGGTCAGGTCCCCCGAGTACTGGAGGAAGGTCAGCACCCCACCGGAACTCGATACCTGCTTCTCCTTCGCCTTCGAGATTGAGTGCGAGCACCCCGTCAGGATGAAGCTCAACGCCATCGCCTTCGATGTCGCCCCCGTGGGCCAGGGTCAGGCTCTCGCCCGCATCGACGGCTCGGAGTAGCCCATGCCCTACCTGTTCCCCTACTCATTCCTCAACAACTTCGACCCCCTGGACAGCCGGGAGTTCAGCCAGTTCATCCTGCCCGCAGCCGACAAGGTGCAGGGCCGGCTGAACGAGCATGACTTCGAGCAGAGCTGCTGCCAGAACGAGACCATCAGCGCCGGTGCCTACTACCGACACCACCTCATCGAGAAGGTAGTGGACCCCGACTTCCTGGTCTCCGGTACGCCCAAGGTCGGAGGCAACGGGCCTGACGCATCCTTCGTGCTCGTCAACGACAAGCAGTGGCACACCGTCACCGGCACCAGCGTGACGGCTACGACCGAGGCGTCCTCCATCTGGGTCGCTGCCTTCGTCCAGTACACCTACCATGAGTGGACCAAGAGCGATGCGTTCCAGGCCAGCGTCCAGTTCGCCCTCAGGGTGGACGGCGAAATCATGGAAGAGGACATCACCGGGAAGTTCGAGCAGGCCGACAAGGCGGTCTCTGCCTTCCGGGTGAACACCCCCAAGAGCGACGGCTCCTTCGTCGGGGCTCGTGTCTTCCGGCAGAACAACCCTCACAGCCTTGGCGCACAGCACCGTCCAGTACGCCTGGGCTTCTCCCTCGACCTTGCCCCTGGCGCGCACACCATCGAGGTCGTGGCCAAGCGTGTCGCCTACCCGGGCCGCATCGCATGGCTCGACAGCAACGACTACATCGAATGCCACACCCGCAGGTTGTACGCCCTGGAAGTACCGCTGCTCCCCCAGGGCAACCCCGCTGGCTCTGCCGCCGTGGGTGCCTCCTACATGGAAGACGGCACCATCCTGTCCAAGGCCGAGTACGAGACGGCGAGGCTGGACGAGGTCATCGCTGCCTACAACGACATCGAGCAAGGCAACTGTGAGCGCGGTGCCTTCAACCACAACCACATCCCCACGGCGGTCTTCTACGCCCACCAGGAAGTCCTCGGCGGAACCCTGCACAGCCTCAGCTCCGAGTACCCTGGCTTCTCCCTGGCCACTATCGGTGACCCTGGCTGGACCCAAATCTTCGATGGAGCGGGCAACCTCGAACTCCCCGTGCAGCTCAACTTCCCTGCCTACGGTGACTGCTACTTCATCCTCATGGCGGACATCGAAATCACCAAGGTGTGGTCCAGCGATGGAGTCCCTCGCTGGGGCTTCGACAACTTCGGCAACCTCTGCTTCATGTCTTGGTACGCAGGGGCGTGGCACGTCATCGGTTCAGGGGCCACCGAGTGTGCGTTCAACGCCCACTACGTCTTCTCCACCGAGGCCGAGCGGGACATGAACCTCTGCGTCTCGATGCTCTATGTCGTCAAGCTCACCAACCCGGCACAGGCGTTCGACAAGGTGGGGCTCTTCGGCTCTACCTGGGACGGCAACGGCAGCAACAAGGACGTGACGATGGGCTGGCGTACTGCTTCCATCAAGGCCCTGGTTCTGCGGCCTTAGGAGAACACCGTGGCGAACATCACCCGCTTCTACACCATGACCGATGGTGCTGTCCTCATCCCTGCCAACCTGAACGAGGACGTACACAGCGCCGTGGGCGGTAGGGGAATCGTGTCGGAGCCCAACGGTGGCCTCGACTCCGCCAACTTCGACGCCACCTTCGCAGTCGAGAGGCACCTCATCTACCCCGGTGAGGCTGTTCGCATGGGGCAGGACGGTTCCCGTGAGTCCCTCGACTTCTACGACAAGGCGTTCGGGCAGTCCGACGCGACCAACTTCGTACCCATCGCCGGCGTGGCCACCAGGATGTACGTCCCCTTCGACTGTGCAGCGATGCTCTGTGAGTGGCAGTTCTTCTTCAGCCTGTGGCGCACTACCTCCAACATGGCCGGCGACCCCAAGCCCGCTGCTCCCGTCGTCAGGACCAAGGCGTTCCTCAATGGTTCGCCCCTCCAGCACACCGTAGCTGGTACTCCAGAGACCATCTTCCCCAATGCTGCTGGTACGGTCATCCAGAAGAACCACGAGCACCTCATGGCAGAGAACAGGTTCGGGAACCACCTGGAGCTCAACGTCACGAAGGGCTGGCACGAAATCAACGTCCAGCTCTACATGGCACCCCAGCCGGGAACAGAGACTCTGGTACTACTCGCCGCGAAGCCTGGTATCCCTGTCGAGATGGACCACCGTCTCACCGCTGGTTTCCGCAACGCTCGACTCATCCCCTTCCTGTAGCCTCTTGGGCTATACTTTCCGTAGGAGGTTCCAATGGTTCCCTGGGCTATGATTGCACAGAAGATTGCCGGTGCAGCCGGTTCCACCGCACAGTTCGCAGCTCCTATCGCACAGTCTCTCGGCAAGGCAGCGACTCAGCAGCGCAAGCTCATCCACTCCGACACGGAGGCGATGAAGCAAGGCAAGCTGGGCTACTCCGACGCCAAGAAGCGACGGATGCTGGAGATGTCTCTGCGTCAGCAGGCTTCCGCCATGGGACCCGAGGGTATGTCCTCGTCCCAGCGTGCTGCGGC
>Ga0207997_1000992_pt1 | contig 14715 bp, 19 predicted proteins | sample AntAceMetag02UKN_FD_184777 | JGI IMG/M metagenome (GOLD analysis project Ga0207997, IMG submission 184777) | Saline lake microbial communities from Ace Lake, Antarctica - Antarctic Ace Lake Metagenome 02UKN (SPAdes) (version 2) | ecosystem: Environmental > Aquatic > Non-marine Saline and...
CAAAAATGACCCCGAAGCAGTATTAAGAGAATACGAAGTTGATGGGGTTAAAGGCGAGAAGTATGAACTAAAATACTCAAGTCTTGCAGGACTAATTAAAAAAATTGTATTTCAAGATGGTAAATTCGGTGTCCAACTACAGATTACAATCCAAGATGATGAGGAATATATCCTCTCAATGCCTGTCGGATCAAACTTTGGATCAGACATCTTGAAAAAACTACCGAATGTTGATCTAGCAATGGGAGTAAAATTCAAACCTTATTCTTTCATTGACAAAGAAACTAATAAAAACAAAAAGGGTGTAACAGTTTATCAAGGTGATAATGCTGATGAAAACGAGAACAAGATTAAAGACTTCTTCTATGATGGTAAAAAGAATATCAATGACTTTCCTGTAGCTAAAAAGGGAACTGAAGGTGACGATTGGAAAGTTTACTTTATAGGAGTTACTAAATTCCTAAGACAGTATACTGAAGAAAATGTAATATCGAAATTAGCGATTGCAGATGACGAAATGCCACTACCTGATATGGCTAACGAAGCGTAATTCAAGCTCTGGGAGAGGTGCGAGCAGTGGGTGATGTACATTCACTCATAGTGACTACACCAAATAAGACAAATGACGGTCTCCTAACAATACCAACGTCTCTATAGGACTGAGGTACAGGACTGGAGAGTAATGTTCAACCTGAACGAAAAGAACGCCGTCATAGTCTAGTTGTTTATCTTCAGTCCAGAAATGGATAGGGCGTTTCAAACATACGTCCTTTAATGGAGAATAGTCTTTAATGACTGTTACAGTCCGCCTTAGTCCGACAAGCACGTTATGACTAAGGCTGGGCTGAAAGTAAATAACAACATTTATGAACACAATACCAACGTCTCTATAGGACTGAGGTACAGGACTGGAGAGTAATGTTCAACCTGAACGAAAAGAACGCCGTCATAGTCTAGTTGTTTATTAATGTATGCGGTTTCATCTTTATAGTGGAAGTTGTGCGGTTGCAGTAAAGCTGGGTTTAATGACCAGCCTGTAAACAATCGAAATCAACCATAGCTATTAGATAATGACGAGGTGGTTTCATTAGCCATAGCGAGAGAGTTAATTAATCTGACCGCAACCATTAGTAAATAAAATATATGAACACAATACCAAGTGAACTACAATCTAAAACAACAGCGATAGCTAAGACGGCTAACGAGTTTAAGATAACTTCCAAAGAACACTATGACAATGGTACAAACCTACTATTAGACATCAGGAAAGTTTATAAAACTATCAAGGCTAGAAAAGAAGAAATTACTAAACCACTATCCTCTGCATTAAAGTCAGCACGGGATCTATTCAAACCCCTTGAGACAACTTTAAAGAGTGCCGAGGACAATTTAAAACAAGAAGTAATTAACTATCAGGAGATTTTAAACAAAGAGGCACTAGAGAAACGATTAGAGTTATTAAAAGGTACAGACCCGTTAAAAGATGACCCCGAATTACAGACCAAACTAGCAGAACTAGACAAGGGTGACGTAGATGGTCTCAGTACACGCACCACTAAAGAAGTAATAATTACAGATGAAAAGTTAGTCCCTAAGAAATACTGGGTAATAGATATGATAGCCCTCAGGAAAGATGCACTCAAACCACGCAACATAATCCCCGGTGTCGAGGTACGCCGTAAAAAAGGAATGGCAATAAGAGTATGAAAAAAGAAAAAAATTACAGTGGGTTTTTTGATAAATTTATGCCTTTTAATTGGTGGGAATTTTATAGACCAGATTTTTCAAAAGGCTTTGAAATGAAAAAGGAAAATATGACATTAGTTAAAACAAAATTTATGACTAAAAAAAAAGCATTTGAATATTCTACTATAAATGGTTTAATCTTTTCAATTGAATGAAACTCTACAAACATCAACAACAACTCGTAGACTTAAACCCAGATAAACATGGTCTTTTTTGGCAATGTGGAACAGGCAAGACACTTGCAGCGATTGAGTTGGCGAAAGATAAAGGAAGTGCTTTAATTGTTTGTCCTAAAAGTATTAAAGAACAATGGGAAGAACAAATTGATTATTGGCACGTATTTACTAAAGAGGAATTTAGAAAGGCTTGGAATAAATTGCCTAAGTATGATTGCTTGATAATTGACGAAGCACATTACTTCTCAGGCATCAAAAGTCAGATGTATAAATCATTAATAAAATATGTCAAAAAACACAACCCACAATATATCTATCTGCTTACGGCTACTCCTTATCTTAGCACTCCATTTAATATATACTGTTTGGCTAGTATTCTCGGTTGTAACTGGTCATATCAACAGTTTTTTAATAGATTTTTTACTAGGGTTTACATGGGGAGTCGTCTTGTGCCTGTTATTAAAACCAATATCGAACCCCAAATCGCTAAGCTCGTCAACACCATCGGAAACACCGTCAAACTCCAAGACTGTGTCGATGTACCAGAACAGATATATCAGACTGAATACTTTGGACTTACATTGGAGCAGTGTACTGCTATTGAGAGAATTAAGTCAGAAGAAACTAATCACATTGTTAAATGGACACGAATCCATCAAGTGTGTGGAGGCTCACTTAAGGGAGATGGTTACACTGAAACAAGATACTTCAAATCAGAAAAACTCGACCGACTCAAAGACATCTGCAAAGAACACAAAAAAGTAGTCGTCGTGTGCCGGTACAATGCAGAGGTGGAGATGATAACAGATTCTTTAAAAGAAAAGTATGATGGAACTATAATAAATATAACTGGTCAAAATAAAGATAGACATCATTGCATTCAAGTTGCTAATAAAGAAGATAAGTGCTTAATCATAATCAACGCTGCCTGTTGCGAGGGGTACGAGTTACCGACCTTTGATCTAATGGTGTTCTACAGTTACGACTTCAGTCTAAAGAATTACCTCCAAATAAAAGGAAGAATTAATCGGATAAATCACCCTAAAAAAAATGTCTATTTAAGTCTAGTAGTTAAATCAAGTATAGACGAGGATGTTTTCAAAGCAGTTCAAGCTAAAAAATCATTTGATATTGAAATATATAATAAATAAAAACAAAATTATGAAAAAACAAAAAGAAAAACAAAAATTGTATTGGTGTTTGATTTTATCAATAGCATTAGTAGGAGCTGGAGTTATTAAGATTGTAGATAGTAATGCGTATACAGAACAAAAACTGAATACACCACATAACACACAATCTATCGTTAAACCCCCAGAACAGCCCGAAACAAGCCTTAAACAGCACGTCTGGGAGCTATTAACAGTAGAAGGTGGTCTAACATTCGATGAAGCTATCGATGGTATGGCAATTATAAAATGTGAAAGTAATTTTGACCCGTATGCTATTGGAGATTCTGGAAACTCAGTTGGTCTTTGGCAGATTTACAAACCAGCACACCCTGAAATAACAACACAATGTAGATTCGATGTTTACTGTTCAACCAGAGAAGCACTCAGAATCTACCACGACTGGGGAAATTCTTGGAACGCCTGGACTTGTGCAAGGAAACTAGGAATTAATTAACCCACTAATAGGTTTAAATAACTCATTATGAGGGAATGTCTGTATGGGGAAAGATGAATAAAAGTCTTTCCTCTAGGACAATAATTAATCCCAACTCGTCATCAGGAATTGCACATTTAGACGAAATCCTCCTTTCGTAATTCTAGGATCATATATATTGTTTATATGGTCGCCTGTGGCGAGTTGAGATTAGTTGTTTATTAAAATCTAAGTCCTATTAGGGGTGTTGTGAATAGGAACGTTAGGCTACCCGTCTAAGACTGATGAGTTCGCAGGAACGAAACACATTATGTGTCTCTTAGCCTCGCTGGGTAGTTGGTGGATGAGGCAAAGCACCCCCTTAGATTTTAGTAAATAATTAATAAGAGATAAGAGTATGGAAATAAATACTATAATTCATGGCGATTGCCTAGAAAAAATGAAAGAGTTAGACAGTAACTCTGTTGACACCATAATAACTGACCCCCCATATGGTCTTAGCTTTATGGGTAAGAAATGGGATTATGACGTACCTGGTATTGAAGTGTGGCAAGAATGTCTCCGAGTCCTAAAACCAGGGGGGACTGCTCTTATATTTGCTGGTAGTAGAACCCAACATAGAATGGCGTGTAATGTTGAAGATGCTGGGTTTGAATTATTTGATGTTATCCAATATCTATATGGCAGTGGGTTTCCGAAATCTCATAATATTGGTAAGTCAACTAAAGATGAAAAGTGGAATGGTTGGGGAACTCAATTAAAACCTGCATACGAACCAATTTTATGTTGTCGGAAAAAAACAGAAGGAACGTATGCTAATAACGCCATCAAGTGGGGAGTGAGTGGATTAAATATAGATGGGTCGAGGATAGGGTATAAAGATGATGCTGATAAAAAAGAAGCTGAATATAATCATAAAGGAAATGAAAGGTTTAAAGGAGAAAAGCAAATATTCGGAAGTAAACTAAATAAAGATTTAAAAGTTAATTTTAAAGAACAAGGTCGTTTCCCAGCTAATATAATACTAGACGAAGAAGCAGCTAAAATATTAGATGAGCATAGTGGGAAACTAAAGAGTGGAGGAGCAACTTATAATAAAGGAACTGCTAATTGTTGGTTAGGTGGTAATAAAAAAACAATAGTATCAACAGTAAAAGGCGACAAAGGTGGAGCTAGTAGATTCTTCTACTGTGCTAAAGCCTCAAAGGCAGAACGAAACGCTGGGTGCGAGGAGTTGTTTATGTTAAAAGAAAAAGTGCCAGAAGAAGATTTAAAAGAAATAAAACACTTGCTTTCAATTTAATCTTATGTTATACTAACAATATGAATAACCAATATAAAATAAGAAAATTTAAATGTCTTGGTTGTGGTAAAATTGTAGAAAAAAGACGAGCAAGTAATAAGACAAATTACTGTTCTTTGGAGTGTTATAGAAAATCTAAAAGACCACAGAGAATGACAGGTAAGATATTTAAATGTGAATGGTGTGGCAAAGAAGTCTATAAACCAAAATCATTACAATCTAAAAATATATTTTGTAATAATTCTTGTGCTAATAAATGGCAAGGTAGAAATAAATTAGAGTTTATTTGTAAAACTTGTGGGAAAAAATTTAAATGGAGTAAATCAAGAATAACACAATCATCACCAAAATATTGCTCAATGAATTGTCGAAATAAAGATACTGATTTTATGATTAATTGTGGAATACAATCTACACTAATACAACAAAAGAAAAGAGGATTAAATAAACTAGAATTAAAAGGAAGAAAAATATTAAATGATATAGGGGTAGAATTTAATGAGCAAATTTTAATGTTTAATAAGTTTTTAGTAGATGTTTTGTTAAAAAATAAAAAGATAATTATTCAATGGGATGGTGAGTATTGGCATAATAAACCAAAAAGAAAACAACTAGATAAGAGCCAAGATGCTTATATGAAAAAGTGTGGATATAAAGTTGTAAGAATAACTGACAAACAAATTAAAAATAATATAGATGAAGTTTATGCAAATCTCAAAAGAGCAATACGATAAATTACCAGAAAGATTAAAAGAGAATTTCTATAAAGGTAATTTTCACTGTACGACAAAACCCCTCAAACTAATGGAATACCTTTGTACCCTAACTAAGACACCGACAGGAGGAATAGTCCTCGATCCGTTTTCTGGAAGTGGCACAACAGGAGTAGCGTGTCAGAATACAGGGCGGGACTTCATACTAATAGAACGAGAAGAAGAATATATAAACATAATTAAGGCACGACTAAGCCAATCTAAACAAACTTTATTATAAGCAATTAGCAAATAATTAATAAGAGATAAGAGTATGGATATTAGAACAGAGTTAGAGGAAATTTATAGATTAAACAAGTCTTGGCATAGATGGCTTTTTGCTTGGTTTATTGTTTTATTATTTTGGTCTGCTATTTTACTTTTTCATTCTTACAATTTCAGAAGCACTTTAAAAGATGAAGGAATAGAAAGATTTTGTGATAAGTATTATTGCGAAGAACCAGATTATTTTGTTAAAAAGATAATAAAAGACAATGAAAAGATTTTAGATTTGACTGATAAAATTTTAGATAGATTAAAGCAAAGACAAGTTAAACTTGATATTAATACTGAAGAAAAACTTTGTTCAGTCTTAGAAGAAGCTTGTTGTAATCCTACTTACGAAGAAGCTATAGAATTTTGTGAGATGTTACCAGATTTAGATGAAGATTTTTTTAATTAACGTGCAACAAACAATAATAACAATAATTGGAGTGGCGATTATGCTACTACCAGTCTGGATAATAATTTATTTAAAACATAAGGATTAAATTTATGTCAAATGAAAATTTAGAAGATTGCGATTCCTGCAATTCCTGCAATTCCTGCTATTCCTGCGATTACTGCTATTCCTGCTATTCCTGCGATTACTGCTATTCCTGCGATTCCTGCTATTTCTGCGATTCCTGCAATTCCTGCTATTCCTGCTATTACTCTAGTGGGTTAAGAATGTCAGAAAAAATGATATTTTGTTTAGGAGAAGGAAAATATGAGTCTAAAGGAATTGGTTATCAGAAAAATTACCACGTCTTTAATAAGTCTGTTACGGAAGATAGGTGGAATGAAATTAATAAAATTGTAAAAGAAATTCTCAAAGATTTGAAATTGGAATTAAATAAAAATAGTTGGTCAGATGAATGGAAAAAAGTAACTACAAAACAATGGAAACAATTAGCTGAAATTCCTGAATTTGATAAAGAAATTGTTGAGGGTATTATTGACTTCAAACTTGATTTAGAAGAAGATGAAAAAGTAACAATTAAAATTAGTAAAAAATCTTTAGATGCCTTAAAAGAAAGTGGCATTGAGATTCTTTAATAACCCTATGACAACCTACGAAATAATTTACTTAAAGATTAAGAATTAAATTTATGAGAGAAATAACTAAATTAGAAGAAACTAAAAAAGCATATAAAGAAATCCTTAGTGTAATAAATAAACATAAAGATATTATTGCCTATGATTACAATAATTTAAATAATGATTCAAAAAACCATTTATTTGGTATTGAATTAAAAGAAAAATACGGATTAGATATTAATCCACTTGATGTTAATTCATTAAGTTATATCAATTTAGGTGATTCTAAATGTGTTGGTTGGTGGGGAGAAAAATACGGTAGACATATATCTTGGTCAGATGATGGTAAGCAACCAGAAGATGAATTATTATTAGTAATAAGTTTTCCTACTGGTGCATGTATTTTTGGTGATGACTACCCAACAGAATTTTTTAAAGAGTTCTTTCAAGAATTAAAAACTTATAACCCAAAATATACAGATACAACAAATAAAACTTTATATTTTTCTATGGATAATGCAGGGAAGATTTTTAATAAGTTTCCAGAAATTCTAAAAAAGTATTATGAAAAAAATAATAAGTGTGCTAAAGAAAGAAAAATTGAAAGGTTAAAAGAAGAATTAAAGGAACTTAAAAAATAATCCCTATGACAACCTACGAAATAATTTACTTAAAGATTAAGGATTAAATTTATGAAAATTAGAATAATAAAAAGGTACATTTTAAGTGAGGAAGAAGCCAAGTTAGTTAAACAATGTTTAGATTATTGTTCTCACAGATTAACAAATCACGAATTTAGTGGTATTCAGAAAGTAGTATCACCAGTAGCATTAGATTTATTAAGAAAAGAACTCCTATGACACCCTACGAACAACTGCGAAAAATAATTATTTAGAAGTGTTAGAGAGGAAATAAAACTTATGGACAAACAAAAAAGATTACCAAAAGAATTTAATTTAAAGATTAGCAGAGTTTTTGGTTGGCAAATAAAAAAGATGAGGGAAGAATGTGGTTTATCTCAAAAAGAGTTAGCAATAAAAATTGGATTAAAAAGCGGAACAGCAGTTTGTTTGTGGGAATCTAATAAAAGATTAATAACTGCATTAAATTTATGGAGAATTGCTAGTGTATGTGGGTATATAATAAATTTAGAAGTATATGCCAAATGAAAAATACAAAAAAATATAGTATCATCTATTGCGACCCACCTTGGAAATTTGGAAGTAAGCAATACCAAGATAGTGGTAGACCATTTCAAGATTTAGAAGAACAGTATAAGACAATGAACTATAAAGATATTGAAGCACTTAATGTCGAATTAATAACTAATAAAGATTGTGCTTGTTTTATGTGGACTACTGATTCTCATTTGCAAGAAGCTATTAATTTACTTAAAACTTGGGGGTTCAAATATAAAACAATAGCATTTGTTTGGCTTAAAAAATATAATACTGGAACTAATGTTGTTAATTTTGCTCCTTGGACATTGAAAAGCACAGAGATTTGCTTGTTAGGTATAAAAGGTAAAATGGGTAAATATAAAAAATCAAATAAAGTTAGACAATTAGTTGAATCCGAAAGGACTACACACTCTAAAAAACCTAATGAAGTTAGAGAACGAATCAATCAATTATTTGGTGACTTACCCAGAATAGAACTCTTTGCCAGAGAAAAAACAGAGGGCTGGGATGCATGGGGTAATGAAATAGAAAGTGATATTAAACTTTAACCCCCCCCCTTAAATAATTAAGTGAAAAAGAGTATGGAGAAAGCAAAAGATAAATACAGTGATAAAACAATTACTTTTCTCAGTGGAAAAATGACAGGGAGATTACAAGCTGATGCAATGGATACTTATAATTGGTTAAAAGTTAGAGATAAAAAAATAGCTTTAGAATTTTTAAAGAAGATGAATTTTGTTGACAAATATTTTGAGAAGAAGGAAAAGGAGAATGTTAAATTCGGATTAGGTAAATTAACTTATGAGACCGAAGACAAGAAAAAACGAGTTCCGCCGTTCCTTTCAAAGTGGTGGGAGAATAGAAAGCAGGTTACTGCTAAACATCACAGAAAAAATACAACTTAGTGCTGAGGAGAAACAATTATGCGATTAGAAGACCAAACAAAATGTGAATGTATGGGTTGCACTAGCAATGAAGTTTGTAAAAAAGAAATAAGAATTGATATAGAACCCAAAAGAGAAAACAACCTTTGTGAGACTAACTCTTAAATAAAGATTTATGGAGAAATTAAAAAAAGATTATATGTTTGAGATTTCAGAGTTAAAAGTAATTTTAGAAGAAAAAGAAAGAATTATAAATAAACAAAAAGAAGTCATAGAACAAATTAGAAGTTTAAATTTTGAAAACTAACCCCCTATGTTAAACATCACAGAAAAAATACAACTTAGTGCTGAGGAGAAACAATTATGAAACCACTTACAGCACTAATAATACTAGCAACAATATTTGATGTTGTTTTAATATATTTATTCGTAATTAATTTTGTACTATGAACGAACCAACAGGCGGTAATTATACTGCCACCCCAAACCTAGAACCTAGAAAACCTAAACTACAAATCGCTATCGGTCTTGTAATACTATTAGTCGGTATATCAACAATCGGCTACTTATTCTACAAAGATAAACCAGTAGAAGAACCAGTAATCAATTTATCTTCTGAATTAACTGATGACTTTGTATTCAATCAAGATCAATACAAAGCTATTATTAATGGTGTCTTTGCCTCAAATGAAGATGGTACAGTAATTGTAAAAGCTGACTTCATCTTTGAGAAACTACTTTTGCTAGAAGCAAGAGTAGCTGAATTAGAAACTAAACTACAAACAAATGCAGGAGAAGAACTTCCAAACTAATTTTAGTAGATGGTTAAAATATAACAAAGTAGAGGGTAAATTTGAACTTAAATTCACTAAAGGCTTATCTATACCCTTTTCAGCCGTTAAAGACCACCAGGAGCAAGGTGTAGCTGTCAGTCCATTTGTACTTAAACTGCCTGATGACTCAATAGGACAAAAACCTTGCGACTGTATCTGTATGATTGATAGGCAAGGTTACATTGTAATACAGTTCTATAAACGAGGGTGCAAGAGGTTCTATATGATACGAATAGAAGACTGGCTATTTATGAAAGAACACCTAGTTAAAAAAAGTGTCACTGAAAAATACGCCAAGATGTATGGTAAAGTTTGTGAACTTAGTTAGAGAATACCTTTCTTAATTTTATCTTTTCGTTTAGTAATTTCTTTTTGTCGTTCATCATTATTTAATTTTTGATATTCTTGATCAAAAAATAATTTAATATACATATCAGAAACTTGTCTTTCATATTCTTTATTAGCTTTTTTAAATTCTTTATCACCAACTTTTTCTTTAAATTCTAATAATTCTTTAGTAGTTTTTTGACTCCAATTTTCTTGAAAAACATAACTTGAAACTGAAGCACCTAAACCATCAGCAACAACAGCAAGTAGCATATCTGAGACTTGTTTTTTAGTTTGGTAAGAATCAGAAGCTTCTTGACCAATAATTGGTGTTATTAATTCTAATGTTTCATTAAATATTGTTGGCCTATCTCCATCAAATGTTTTTCGTTTAATCATGTCTTTAATAACACTAGCAATTGGTGAAGTTTTATTTTGTAAAAAGTCAAATATTTTATCTAAACTATCATCTGATCCATAACCCTCACCTGATTGTTGAATAATACCAGTATAAGTATTTTTAGTAGAGTTTGCTATAATTCTAGCAAACAATATAAAGTATGAAGCAAGTCCACCAGTAATATCAACCCATATATTACCTATTTTTACTTTACCAAAATTTGTACTCCTTGGATCTAATTCAACTCTATCTCTCCATAAAAAAGCAACCATTAGAATAACTAAACCTGAACTTAATATATTGGATAATAAAGTTTTCCTAGCTTGTTCTCTAGCAAACTTAGTCTTAGCTGTTCCTAACTTACTGACAGATTGAATTTGAGATAGTGCAAACTTTGCAGAGAAAAAAGCTTTATTAATTATTTCTTCTCCGACTTCTTCTACTCCTCTAAGTGTTCCTCTACCTGTCATTATATTTGCTTGTTCATTAATTTCTCCAACCTCTACTTTATCTTTTAAATTAATATTTTGATTCTCAGCCATCTCAAAGAATTTATCAGCTATATCAGCCCTTAATCGTGTTGCTCCACCCTCATAAATTACTTCAGATGTTTTAATTAATCTTCCTAAAGCTGGTATTTTAGTAGGAAAACTTGTTGGGAATTCTTCTTCTCTAATACCTATGGCTAATTTTTTACCAGTTTCATAACGACCATTAAGATAATTTTCTCTTGAATATATCTCGGCTTTAGTGGCGTTCATAATTTCATCACCCTTTATTTTTCCTTTAATAAGAATATCCTTAGCATCAACAAATGATTGTGTGAAACGATTAAGCCATAATTTGCTTGTTGCTGGTCTTGATATTGCTTTTCTACCTTGCCTACCAAAAAAACTATTATCATAAGTAGCCTTTAATACACGAGAATTACTTGCTATTGCATCAAAAGATGTCGTAAATCCAGTCCACAATCCTGGTAAAACGCCTTTATTCTTAAAAGTTTCTTTAATATTATCCCAAGATTTACCCTTAGCCAATTCAGCTAATTGACTATAATAATTATCAAAAGCAACTTTAGATGCACCAAAATCAATACCATATTTATCTTTATCAGCTTCGCTTACCCATTTTCCATTTTCCATTTTGTCTAAGGCTATATTCTTTTTATTCTGAGCATTCTTTCCTAATTCTGCAAGCTGTTTAAATTCATCTTCTGAAACTTGAAAGCCAGTTTTTTGTTCAACTAAATCTTCTAAAAAAGTATTGAGTTCTTTTTCATTTAGAACCTTATCCAATTTATTAATTTTATTCATTATGCTTTTATCAATTTGTGTTGGAGCATCTTTCATAATATTCTTAGCCCAACTTATCATACCAGCTTTCTGATTTTTTAAAAGTAATTTACTTTCAAATAAAGTATTAATTCGTTTAGCATTATCTAATCCAAAATGAGTAGCAAAAAACGCACGTCTTCCTGCTGAAGTCATTGCATTTAACTTAACTGGTGAAATCTCACCAGAAATAAGCATACTCTTAAATTTGTCTGCGTCTGATTTTATTAAACACCAAGCCATAAATTTAACATTTAATTTCGTCAATAAAAGCTATCCAATCATTTTTAGTTGGTTGCTTTATTTTATCTTTAATACTTTTAATATTTTGTTTTTTAGTCTCAGATGGTTTTTTTCCAGTTCTTTTCTGAACTGCTTTCTCGTGTATTTTTACTAATTTGCTAACTGCTTTGACTGGGGAATATTCATCTATTTCAGTTAATATACTAATTTCTTGTCCAAATCTAGTTGATTCCAATGAAGCTAATTTAAGAGCTAAAGCTTTATTTACATCTTGAGTAGCCTTATTTTGCATTGCAATAAATATAGAATTGCGAAGTATGCCTTTAGGTGCTTGTTGTTTACCTAATAAAACATCCATTGCTTCTGTTTCATTCTCTATTACATATTCACTTGCCTTCTTAATATTTTCAATCTTATTTAATTCATTATAAGTTGCTAAACCTAGATCGTCAATTGCATCTTGATTAAGATTGCCTAATGATTCTTTAATTCTAGCCTCTAACCTACTTACCTTTATCTTACCTTTTTCATCTAAAGGCTTCACTGGCAACTGTTCACGAGGCACTTTCTTAATTACAGGCTTCTCTTCAACTTTAATAGGTTTAGGTTCAAACTTCTTACCACTTGGTTGTTTAAGTATTGGTGCTTCACCTGCTACCGATTGCCCTTTGATATTTTGGAATTGATTTTTAGATACAATATAAGTTTCGCCATCTTGAAGTAGTATCTTATTACCTTTTAATTCATAAGGAGTTAAGGCCTCACCTTCTGGGATAACAACCTTGTTACCATAAATATCTTTAGCAGGGACATCACGCTTTAAATTGATATCAGGATATTTCTTAACAATATCTTCAGCACTTAGTCCTTTAGTCCCTCTAAGTGTATCAGCTACTACTTCAGTCTCTTTAACAGCCTCACTAACCTTTGTAGGCGTAGCTTGGTATGTTTTTCTAATGTCTTCAATAGTAGCTTGTGGTTTAGGCTTTTCTATTTTATAAGCATTCAAAATATTTGGTTCATTTTTTGATAAAATAATATTTTCATCATCAAAATTTTCATTTAATAAATCACGTTCTTTAACCTCACTAGCTGAAAGAATGTTATTTTTAGCTTTTATATTAAGTTCTTTTTTTCTACTTTTAGCAAAATTTAATGTTGCATCTCTTTCTTTCACTTTATTAATTTGTTCTTCTTCAGTCAATTTTTCAGTTTCTTCTATTTTTTCAACTACTTTATTTAGTAATGCCTCATCTTTTATTTCTTGTCTAGCTACTTGAGTTTTAGTAATAACAGAAGCTCCACCACCAAGAATTGTAGTTAATAAAAATGTTTGAGGTGCTACATCCTTTAAAGAAGTCAACCAATCAGTTTTACTTGTCCAATTAATATCTTCAACATTAGGAAAACCTGTTTGTGCCATAATACGAGTTTGTCCCATTTGAGTTACAGTCTCTGTTGCAAGTTCACCGCTATAAAATACTCCTAATTTTAATAATAAATTCTCAGAAACTTTAGTCCCTAACATCTTTTTAAAAGCTCCTGATAATAAGCCAAAACCTAGTCCACCTGATAATGCTTCAGGTACAGCTTCCCATAATCCAAATTCTTTTGCTTTTGGGCTAAATTCTTTTTTTAACTTATCTTCTTCTTCTTGTGTAATTCCTTTACCTGTACTACTTTTACTTTCATCATCTTTCAATTCAAGATATTGTTGCATTATTTGATATTCAGCCATTCTATATGCCATAATACCAGAAATACCAGATGCAACTGACATACTAGCTATTGGATTTTTTGTAGTAATTTGTGTCCCAGCTCCAGCTAATAAAGCTGAACCCTGAGCTGATAATGAAAATGCTAAACTATCAATAGTATCAGCAGAAAAAGGGTCTTTTTTTCTTAAATCTTTTAATTTTTTATCTGCACTATCTATAAAGTATTGACCAAAACCTTTTTTATTTACAGTTGCACCTTTAGCACCAGTAGAAGCATTTATTGTTGTAGCAATTAAATTAGTACCTAAAGTATCTATATAAGAAAATTTATCTTTTGATTCTACAAAGACATCTTTAGCTAATCTTAAATCATTATAAAATTCTTTAGCAAGACCAGTTGACACAGCAACCTCGGGTTGTTTTTTAACTGTAATCTCTGCCATTATTTTTTCTGCATTTGTAAGTAATTCAGGTTTTACTGGTCCTAGACCGTAACTAACAACTTGTCTTGGAGTAGGAAATTTATCTTCTAATCCCTCACCAACTTCAAATTTTAAACTTGGTCTTTCAGTTATACCTAAAGCATATTCAGCTTTCTTGGGTAGTACAGCTCGTTGAACTGGTTTAATAACTTTTTCATTAAAAGCAATTCCTAAATTAAAAAAACTATTAAAAGCAAATTGTATAGGAATTTTTATTGCTGTACCTGTATCTTCTAATTCTTGTTTTTTCTTTTCTAAAAAACTAGGTTTTAATTCTTGTTCAAACTCCCAACGCTTAAGACTTGTAAAAACATCTGCCCTACTAATTTCTTTATTCTTATATTTTTTATATAATCTATTTTCTTCAACTAATCTACTTTCACCATAATAAAGTTGTCGTCTTTCGTGTGGTAATTCCTGAACAGGTTTATCAGT
>Ga0207997_1000993_pt1 | contig 14709 bp, 20 predicted proteins | sample AntAceMetag02UKN_FD_184777 | JGI IMG/M metagenome (GOLD analysis project Ga0207997, IMG submission 184777) | Saline lake microbial communities from Ace Lake, Antarctica - Antarctic Ace Lake Metagenome 02UKN (SPAdes) (version 2) | ecosystem: Environmental > Aquatic > Non-marine Saline and...
GTACGACGCCAGCCTAGTCCCCACCTTGGACGAAATCGGAGAACGGATTGACCGTCAGGTCGAATACGAGAAAAAGGGATACTGGAAACGCGCTCTGCGGATGTATCCTAAAACCGAACGGTTGCTCGACGATATCGACGCGGCCATCCGCCGGCGTGGCTCGCAACCCTTGATGATATATCTCGAGTTGCTCCAGAAACGGTTCGCCCAGCTATGAAGCTTTGTACAGGCATGGCAATATTCGGACAGCAGTGCCCCAATAAAGCTATCTGGCGAAATAAAAATGGTGTAGAAGTATGCGAGTATCACAAATTATTACTCGACGCTTTTACATGGGAAAATAAAAACGAACGAGATTGGCAACCAATCGACCTGAGGCAATAGCCCAGCTAAAGAAATCTCGACTGAAGCAAAACCTCGGTTGAAATAACTTAGGAAGTGGAAGATGCCTGACTTGGGTTCGGGAAATATGCGTATCGACCGTCCGAGATATTTTAATTCCAATGCGGACAGGGCGATTTATACTCTTCGTAATCAGACCGATTGTCGAGGTTGTCGATGGTTCCATCCTTTCCCAGGCAGCTTAGGAACTTTTTCTCCTGCCATGGAAAGGACGGAACCCCTTCCGGGTGCCGGGGATTACCCGTATCGAGGGGGAAAACACTTTATCAGGAGAGGCAATTCATGCCGACATCCCGCACGAATAAAATTTGAGGTCATTTTGACGGGAACCACTTGCTGGACATCAAATGCGATAAGGAGGAAAAATGAGATGCCCAAACTGTGACCGGGAGATGGTAGACACCGTCTCCAGCAGCGACGCCAAGGGCGACACCTACGGGTGTCCCAGGTGTCACACACTTTTCACCATCGAGCGTGAAAAGTACAAGGAGCCAGACGACAGCGAAATAACCTGCGATCACGAAGCAGGCGCGGAAATGCTCAAAGCATCCGCAGGGGAAGAATGAAAACATGAAAATCATCCATTTCAAAGACAACGGCCAAGAGGAGGTGGGAGATGACGGTCAAAACTAGGAAAGTCGACGACGCCACTCTGGCGGTACTCAGCAGAGTCGCCTGCGACGGCAACGTCGCCTTCTTGCCCGGGCTCTTAGAACGGGCACAATACCTCCAGATCAACAAAGTTCTTTCCGCTGCCGGCGGCAAATGGAACAGAAAAATCGGAGGTCACGTCTTCGAAGAGGACCCTTCTGATACGCTGGATTCCATTCTTCTGTCCGGTGAGTACGGAAAACCCGCCGACTATGGCTACTTCCCCACGCCAGAAGCCATGGTCGACGAGATGGTCACGCTGGCAAACCTGACCGCCGGAATGAAAGTCCTGGAACCCTCAGCTGGACAAGGCGCCATCGCCAAGCGTGCCGCGATGGAGATCCCGCGAGAATTTATCCTTTGCGTGGAGCTACTGGAGGATAATTGCAAGGCACTCCACGCCGGCGGCTTCACAACCGTCCAAGGCGATTTTCTGAACATACTCGTTCACGAAGATTATCATCGGATTTTGATGAACCCACCCTTCGCCAAACAACAGGACATCGACCACGTCACCCACGCTCTGAAATTCTTAGTGCCCGGAGGCCTCCTGATAGCAATTATGGCATCTGGCGTGACTTTCCGCGAAAACGCGAAAACCAAATCCTTCATTGACATGTTGGAAGACTACCACTACCATATCAGACCGAATCCAGAAGGCAGTTTCAAGATTTCGGGCACGATGGTCAACACCATTACCCTGTTTGTCCGGAAACCAATGTGCGATAAGGGATTGCTTCATGTCGGATGAAATTGATCTGAACGAACTGTTCTCAAAACCGCCAGGAGCCTGCACCTTCCATTCGATGAAGCCCTGTGACAAGGCCGGCACGTTCCGGTGTACTCCTGAATGCGAATTTCACCCGGAAAGCTTCAATGTCGACCCCGCGGTGATCGAAAGGTTCAAAAAGGAGCCCTGGTCGGTCTACTGTCTGACCTGCGGTGAGTTTCTCGAAACCCGTCACGGTCACCCCGAAGATCACCGAGTAGCAACCGGTATCCCAGAATACCGAGAAAAATTGACCCAGCACATAATTGACCTGATGGCCGGGAGGGAAGAAGAAACCGGCCCGATAGATTGGTAAAGGAGGTGAAAATGTATAGGCTCGATGTCATTATTAACAACGACAGATCCCGCAGAGGATTGCCATCCAAAATCCAGTTTCACCTAGATATCACCAACAAAGAACATTCCGCCTTACAGAACGGGGAGTGCCCTTTTTGTCCCCCAGACAACGATTGCAGTTCCTGCCGGTTAGTTACCTCTGGATTCCTCGACAAATGCTACCTCTGCCATGTGTGCTTTTCCCCTACAGCTTGTTTGGACGCCCTCGACAAACTATCTGCCACGATGACCTTTAACATAGGAGAACAACGAAAAGCGATAGCTGAACGATTCAAGGAAGTAAGATGTCGGGTAGATTGGAAGTAAGGATGAGTAAAATAACCGTAACCTACACATCAAAGTCGATGACTGTCCACCAGCTGAGACTATTAGTGAAAAAAGCAAGCGCTCCGCAAAGTAGGCTTAAATGGTACCTGAATAATCTAGGAATGATACCTGATATTGAAGTAACCATTGAGGAGGTAACGTAATGGAACGTTGGTGCATGAAATTGGAATTAACCTTCGACATAAACCCAGAGGATACCAAACCTCGATATTTCGGAGATGCTGAGATAGATTACAGCAACCGCGCATTGGAACGAATACGCCCGAACTTAGAGGCCTTACGAGAAATGCCAGGAATGGCACACTATCACATTTCGGTTCTGCCGCACCGGTGCGAGGACTAAGAACAAACTAGAAAAGCAAATATATATAGGAGGCGACTAATGAGTGAACATTACAGTCACGCACCGTCGGAGGACGGCGGAGGCACCACGCAATGCCAAATCCTGAACGAATATAGCACAATCATCGCCGTCGGCTGGGCCATCTGCTCCAAAAAGGATACTTATAGCAGAGCACGGGGTCGACTGATCTCCTGTGGCAGGGCCCGGAAGTCCCTCTCCACAATGCGAAATATAATCACTCGCGCAGGAGATCAAAAATACGTTTCCGGGCCGGTCCAAATTCCACCGGCGGACGGAGATATGGTGGACTTCATAATCGGCCTATGGTATCGGTAAATTTTCGGTCAATAGGAGGCCAATTTTATGAACGTAAACACATTTCGGTTCTGCCGCACCGGTGCGAGGACTAAATGAACAAACTACGGCGTAAAGCTATCGAATTACTGAGCGAACGGATGGAGACCATCAAAGAGGAACTCGAAACCATCCGAGACGAGGAACAAGAATACTTCGAGAATATGCCAGAGAGTCTCCAAGGCTCTGAGAAGGGAGAAGCCGCCGAAGAAATATTGGGAAGCCTAGAGGATAGCCTCTACGGTATGACTACGGCAATAGATAGCATGCAAGAGATATAGGAGGGACTATGAAATTTAGGAACATAATCAGAAAGTTCTTCGGCCACCAGATTGCCGAACAGATCCCCGCCAAGGTGTCACTGGGAAAATACTGCCGCGTCACCAAAGACGGAAAAACGACCACGGTATGCAAGACCGGTTACCGGGGACCCCGGGCTAGTATTGCCATTCTGAGGGGAATGGAGGTCGGAGAAACCCTGACCATCGCCCACTACGACCTGGCCTGCAACTATTCCCCCCAACATACGGAACTAAGTGTTCCCAACCCGGAAATGTACGTTAATCAAAAAGGCGGAGGTTCCTGTTCACTGGCTCACGAGCTATCTCGCCTGCAACGAACAAGCGACCGTAAATTCAACTCCTACCACAGCGAACCGCACGTAGCTCTGGTCACACGCACCAAGTGAGTGTCGTAGACTACATTAACCTCGCTCGATTTCACATCGTAGACTACGTAATGGGCGAAACGGAGGAAATAGTTTCCGGCTCAGCGGCCGCAGCGCCACTGAAGAAATGAAACGGAGAGGCGCGACCTGCCGACGGTACGATTCTCTTCTACTAATCTACTACTTCGACAAAGACGATAATATCGTCGGTTGTGTTTACGCCGAAAACACCACTTGGGAAACCCTGACTTTCGAACCTTTCCCAATAGGCGTCAGAACAGAATTCATTAAAGTTTGGAGGGATAACTTCACCATCTGCGAAAAACTATAAGGAGGGACTTATGCCAAGAATAATTCTGGGTCAGTGTACCTACGTCGACCTGGTGGATATGGAACACCTGAAATTAACTCTCCTATTCTGGGAAGAACGGAACACCGGAGTAGAAAACAGCTTTCTACCTGTCAGTGACAATATGTCACGAAAATACCTAGCGAAGACCGTATGGAAGGCCAGAAATTAGGTATTGACACGGCTTCAAACTTAGTATATCATTATGGCCGTATGCATACACGTATGCTAACAGATTTTGACCTCAGGGGGAAATTAGTGGCTAAAAAAACACTAGGGAAAATTTACCGCCTGCGGCGAGCCATCAAGAACAAAAAGTCGCTGGAAGTCACTTTCCCGTATGAGGTTGTGGAAAAGAAAGCTATAAGCAAAGGGCTGAGCGTGGAAGAATTCCTAAAACACTACCACGCCATTGCAACATCCACCAGAAAGGGAGTTTATTACACTTTCGAGGAGGCGAACCATGAAGAGGAAAACCCAATTCCTCAAAGGGCTGGACACCAAAGCGATAGTTATACGGATGCGCCAGCTTGAGGACGACCTGGAAACGGTACTCAAGGTCGAAGCTGAATACAAACATAGCAACGCTGAATATCTGTCATCGTATTCATCCGACTGCCGCGCTGTCGACGAACTTCTTGCGGGGCTAAACCCTCCCACTACCGACGGCAAACTCACCGTTGACCAACGCAAAGCTTGGCAGATCCGCCAACGCTCGGAATTTACCCCACTGAGGGAAGCCGTCCAAAAACAGCGAGACGTAGCCTTTCAACTTGAGAACTATCGCATCGACGTTGATATGACACAACGACGCCTCGATGGTATGAAACACGTGCTGAGTCTGAAGACCGCGCAGATCCGCTTTCTGACACCGGCGACCGATGAATAAAATCGAACACATCGTCCAAAAGATTTCTATGGCCCAACTGCCCTCGATGAATTATGTAGATTCCTCGTAAGTATCGGAATAGTATCCCGTATAACTGTATCCAAAGATTACGATTGCACTCAGGAAGTTGTTGATTGATAAGGGAGATAGTTGACAGTTCGTGGGTGACAAACGACTCCCCATTAAACGGTAGGAACCCACGCCAGAACGAATAAGGCTAAAGGAGGCTTTCAATATGGAAAACCAAACCCCACATAGAGCAATGGATGACTATGGTGCCGAGGATATGGTTATCCCGGAACTCAAGTTAGTCCAAAATGTCGGCGGCGCCGACGCAAAAGCTGCCGGCGCCGCTGCCGGCGATTTCTACTGCAATGTCAGTGGAGAAGTTATCCCTGGAACAGATGGGTTAGACATTGTCATTGTCGACATCCCAAAAACGCGCACCTACTGGGGACGCACCGAAATTGATGACGAACCACCCATCTGTTCCAGCGACGACGGCCTTACCAATATGGGAGGCGAAAGTTGTGCCGAATGCCCTTACCAGGTGAGGTGTGACACCCCTTGGCTGATTCCCGCCGCCGAACGGCGAAACCTCTGTCTCGTCAATTACAACGTCCTGGCTATCGACGCCCGCAACAACATCCCCATCATGATCCGCGCCAGCGGCATCAGCACCCAAGCCGTAAAGGAGATAATGACCGCTCTCCGGCTGAACAAACAACTCCGAGGTGAATACCACCGCGCCCTGATCCACGTGGCCAGCGTGTCTAAAAATACCGCCTCCGGTGAAGCGTTCGCCATGACCCTGAGAATGACAGGATTGATAGCCGACGAAGCACAGGTCGAAGAATTTCGCGGCCAGAGCCTGCAACTCCTTGGCACGACCATTGAGGCACTGCCGCTCGGTGAACGCGCCGCGCTACCCGAAGCGGAGCCGGTGGTCGCTGAAACCGTTGCGGAGCCGGTGGTCGCTGAAACCGTTGCGGAGCCGGTCGCTGAAACCGTTGCTGAGCCGGTGGTTGACCCTGTTGCGAAAGCCGTCGCAGCTCACCCTATCCCGACGGCCAAAAACCCCGCTCCCCCCGCAACAGCGGCGGCCAAAAACCCCGCCTCCACGGATGCCAAAACCGCCGGAAAAGAAATCCCGACAACGCCAATAGATACCGACTTCTAACAAAGTATTGATACCCCGGCGAGTCGTGGGTGGCTCGCCGGTAAAAGGATAGACGATGGACGAAATAGTAAACGCTTTTTCTGGATTATTTCGTGGCCGAACAGACGTTTGGGGTAGTGTTGAGGGCAGGTCAAACAAAGAAACTGTCACGAACCAACATTACAAGTTACACTTAGAAGGCAAAAGAAGCCTCGGTGTTTATATGCTTCTTGATGATGCGACCTGCCATTTCGCCGCACTAGACATTGACGAAAAAGATTTCAGCAAAGCACTCTCCGCGCGCAATATAATGCGCGATATGGGAGTATCATCATACATATCCGAGTCAAAGGGAAAGGGTTATCATGTTTACCTGTTCGCCCAAACTGCTTTCGTCGCCAAAGATGTTCGTCAGCTGTTACGAGCCGTTTTAGATCAGGCAGGCTACAACACTGAGATCTTTCCCAAACAAGATGCCCTCGATGATACCATTAAATATGGAAATTACATCAATCTCCCTTATTTTAAGCTAAACTCTCGTCAATTCCTCAATGTTAAAGGCGAAAAACTATCATTTAATGACGCTTGCCCCAAAATTCAGCGGGTAAGTAATGACCTCATAGAAGCCGTACTGCAAAGCCTACCGGCTGAGACACCACTATTAGTCCCTCTCAAGACCACCAAAAAGGTAACAGCTGTTAAAGGCAAGAAACAGGCCTCCCCCGCTTGCATACAGGCTATCTCGAGAGGGGTAAGCCAAGGCCAGAGGGACGTGGCAGCTTTTGCGCTGGCACGACACTATCTCGACCAAGGTTATCTGCCTGAAGAAGTCCTGGCCATGATGATTCAATGGGACAAAAGGAATAATCCTCCGATAGGCGATCAACACGTCCTGCAGATTAAAGTTCAGTCAGCTGCAAAAGGCGGGTACCGATTCGGATGTAACTCAATCATCGACGAGGCATTATTGGCCGCTTACTGCCCGGGCAAGGACCAATGCCAATGGCTGATTGACAGCGATAAAGACCGAAAGAAGAAAGGCTTCGTTGTAGAAACTAGCTTTCTTGAAACCGAAACGCACCTCTACGAAGAGATTATGCTAACAGGCTCCACAGGTAAAGCCTCATTTGTTTCTCGGGAAAAAACAACCGGTGAGATTAACTATGCCGACAGAATCGACGATGGTGAAGTCACTTACGTCCCCTTCTATAATGACGAGATCACGGAAGAGGCCGTACGTCTACCCACTGGCCTTGCCGAATACTCTTCACTCAAGTTACTCGTAAAAGATATCAAGGCACACATCTATAAATACCTCGACCTGAAGCCCAAGGATCTCGAATTCGTATCTTGGTACGTGATAATGACTTGGACCTACGATAAACTACCGAACGTGCAATACCTGCGTTTTCTCGGTGATACCGGATGCGGCAAGTCACGAAGCCTAGACGTTATCGGTGACATCTGCTACAAAACGATGATGCTGTCCGGTGCCGTCACACCAGCACCTATCTACCGTATTATTAAAAAGTTTCGAGGTACGTTAGTCCTCGACGAAGCGGACTTCAGCGACACCACCGAAAAATCTGAAGTAGTCACCATCCTCAACTGCGGTTACGAACGCGGTAGACCAATCGTGCGCTGCGCCAAAGACGACCCGGATCTACTCCAAATCCTCCCCTGTTTCGGGCCCAAACTGTTTGCCACGCGCTTTACGTTTGAAGACAAAGCTCTCGAGTCACGATGCATGACGGTTAAAATGGTAGAAACCACCCGTTCGGATATCCCTCCCTACTTGGGGCGCTCCTACCATTCTTCAGTCAGCCAGTTACGGAATCAATTATTACTGTATCGCCTGAGAACATACACCAACGTAGATCCAGAAGCGGGTGAAGACATCGACCTTGGAAACATTGAACCACGCCTCAAACAAACCGGTATCCCCTATGCCATTCCCTTCATGAACGACCCTGAGGTAATGGACCGGTATAAAGAGTACATCCTTCAGCGGAACCAAGACCTCATCCAAGAGCGCGCTGATTCTGGACAAGGCCGATTGTTACTTGCTTTCCTGAAACTCGCTTTAGAGCAGGGGAAAAACCAAGTTACGGCTAATTCGATGCAGAAATTATGCTCAGAAGAGATGAAAATGGAGATTACTACCAGAAGTATAGGAAAAATCGTTAAATCTCTCGGAATTACAAAACGCCGCGCGCCTGGTGGCCGGGCATACCTTTATAATTGGGACAGGGAACTCCTTGAAAGTTTGAAAAAAAGGTATTATCCAAACGAGACTGATTTCGACGACCTATTCTCCGGAGAAGACCTCCTTCAAGACCTTTAGTGTTAAGTGTGTTAAGTGGTTTCAGGTGGTTTTGTGTTAAGTGTGTTAAACCCGAAAATAATAGAAAAGAGCGAAAAACGTCTTTTTTTTGTGTTAAGTGTGTGTTAAGTTGCATGATAGCATAGTAACCTTGCCGAATTTTTACTTTTTGATAACGGTAGGCTCGCACAGTTTTCAAAAGACCCAAAAAGTGTGTTAAGTGGCTCGGCTAGCAGCTATCATGCAACTTAACACACACTTAACACAAAGTTTTGCCGCTGGTTTGGCGAAAAGGGAGGAATTATGAGTCAGGAAAAAATCACGCGGGGGCAAGTTTTCGACTTTCTCCATGCACAAGAGATAAATGGCCATTTTCCGTTGACTAAATTGATAAACCTCTTAAAAGCGGAATATCCGGCAACTATTATTACTAGACGCTGGGTTGGAAGACATCTGAATAATATGGGTTTTGGGAAAACCCCGAAAAGTTATCTTAACGTGGCGCAACAGGAGAAAGGAACACATTACTCGATTAAGTACAGGGCTGAAGCCGAAGAGAGGGATAAATGATACAGACACCAAGTGAATTGGGGTTGCCAGCTAAATTTACATCTTGGCGCCCGGGACAGAAGGAAGCAATACTGGCGATTGCTAGAACCCCGAAAAAGTGCTATTTCCTGGATGCGCCAACAGGCGTCGGTAAATCTCTTATCGGGATAGGGATTTACGCTTATACCATTACGACCAAGCGTGTCATCGATGCCTTGCGCGGTGATCCGGATTCCCGGTACCGCTGTCTCTACGTGACTAGAACCAAGCAGCTGCAGGAGCAAGTATTGAAGGATTTCCCGAACGCCAAAACCATAGCCGGCCGGAGTAATTACGTCTGCGCCAAGTTCCCGAAGAAGTTTCCAGAGGTGACAGCAGAGGATTGCCCGGGTAAGTGTGGTCTTCCGTGCGCTTACAGACAGGCGAAGGCGGCTGCAGTAGCCGCTCCGGTGGCGGTGTTGAACGAGGCGTATTACCTGGCTGAGATCAATGGGCCGGGCCAGTTTTCAGGAGCCGATTATGTAGTGCTCGACGAAGTGGACGGAGCCGAGTCGGGATTACTCAGGCATATTCAGTTCACCATATCTGAGCGACAACTAAAAAACTTTCACCTGACACCGCCCGCACAGCTGGATAATTTCAGCCAGTGGTTAGCGTGGGCTGATAAGGCTCGGGGGGATGTGCTGTCTTTCGCGCAATCGATGAAGGACCAACTGAACCCTATTTCTGATAATTGGTCGGATCTGGATATCACAATGAACAAGCAGGTCACGCGGTTGGCTTCATTCGGCCAGAAGTTGGCTACTTTTCTCCTTGACGTTAACGAGAGTTGGATATTCTCGCTAGAAACCAATGATAAGTCTGGGTGGAAGGCGGTATTCAAGCCTATTCAAGTGTCGGATTACGCTGACCGGTACCTTTGGCGCCACGCGGATCTGTTTCTTGGGATGAGTGGCTCGATATTTGACCCCAAAATATTAGCGGCGGATCTGGGTGCGCCTGATTATGAATACAGCCGAATGGATTCGCCGTTTCCGGTGAAGAACCGCCCTCTTCTTTATTGTCCTCTTGTTGGGTTGAAATTCAGTACGATGCAAGATGAGCTGCCCAAGTTGGCTGCCGCGGTGGATACCATCCTAAAAAAGTACCCGAAAGACCGGATACTTGTCCATACAGTATCTTACCGGATTAGGGATTATCTTCTCAGTCACCTGGTCGGGCGCCGGCTGATGACACATAACTCGGAGGACCGTGAGCAGGCACTGCAGGAATTCAAGCGCCGTCCGGGTGCGGTTATGATATCGCCATCGTTCGACCGCGGCGTCGACTTGCCAAACGAGTTCTGCAGGTGCGTTATCATCTGCAAAGTTCCGTACCTCGGCCTGGGCGACCTGCAAACCAAGGCTAGGATGTCGAAACCGGATGGACAGCGATGGTACAACCTGAAAGCTATTCAGTCCGTAGTGCAGATGTCCGGGCGTGGGGTGCGCGGTGGCGACGACTTTTGTGATTGTATAATTCTTGACAGACAGTTTGGTAATTTGTTGGCCAGGACCCGGCACGCGTTGCCAAAGTGGTGGATGGATGCCATCCAGACAATCGAGAAGATATGATAGTAAAAGGAGTGAGTAATGTATAAGTGCTGTGGGAATTGCAAGTATTGGAAAAATGAAGGACTGCAAAGCGGCTTACGAAGCGGTTATTCAGGTGTTGGACAATGAATTGGCGGTGGTGAATAGAAAGATAGCATGGAACAAACGGCAGTTCAAAACGCTCGCTGATGAGCAGTCAAAAATGAAACGGGAGCGTGGTATCATCTGCGATACCATCAGGACAGTCAAAGGGAGGTCAAATGGGTAATCACGAAGCGGGTAGAGCAATGGGGCGAGGTGCTGAGATGGCACTTCAGATGAGAACAAACCAGACCGCGTTGGAGTTATTGGATATGATTTGTGAACCATATAGAGGTGCAGATGCGGAGTTTGAAGCCGTAGACCCTGATAACCCACGGCAAATACACCCCTTATTCACTTATTACACTGATCCGAGTGGGCCATTAGGTATTCTCATGAGAGAAGCTTTTGCCCCGTCAGTAGCCTGGATGGCATTACAGCAGAAGGCTATAGCCGGTAATAATGTGGATGATTTTTTTGATAAATGGGAGGACGGGCCGATGAAACAATTCGATGCCCGTTATGATTTCTGTTGAGACTGAGTCGATGCCCGTTATGATTTCTGTTGAGACTGAGCCAGAAACGGAGATACAAATGTAAGCTCCAGAAAATCAAGGAAGTATGCCAGACGCTGTTAGATTTAGGGGTCGGAGATATTATAGTTTACCGGCAGAAGGCGGTGGCCAGGCTGAACAGAAAAATGTATAAAGGAGGGAAATGTGGACGTCGAAAAAAAGCATCGTAGTCATATTGGCGCGAAGCGTGCCAAGGGCCAGGGCTGGCGCAAGATCCCTTCCCGATCAGTTCGAGAGAAAACACGGCGATTAGGACAGGAGGTTAAGAGTGAAAATAGCAGTAATCAATGAGAGTTTTCCCAGATACAATTTTGCGGTGCACAAAATGAAGAAGCTGTTCGTGGCCCAGGGTCACACGGTGGAGTTTAGCCGTCGAGCTGATATGTGGGCGAAGGAATGTGATAAGGCCTATGTGTCGGTAATATTTACTTGGGACCTACCCAAGGCTTGTCAGGACATTAACAATCTCCGGGCGGCCGGGGTCGAAGTAGAGGTGGGTGGGCCTGCAGCGACGGCTATGCCGGCCTATGTTTTCGAGAATACCGGTGTAATGGTTCATCAAGGGTTGGACGAGCGTTTTGAGCATGTGCGCGGCGATGATTATCGCGCCGTGTTCACATCGCGTGGCTGCCCCAGGGCGTGTGGGTTTTGTATCGTGCAGAAGATGGAGGGGAGGAAGATGATTGAGTATGAGGATTACGATATCCCTGCAGGGAAAAATCCTTACGTGTGCGACAATAACATACTTCTTACCAGCTGGGCGCACCAACAGACGTTCGTTGACCGGATGCGTAATGTGAAGAACCTGGACCTGAATTCGGGGTTTGATGACAGGGTCTTTATGAAAGATATGGACCGGTACTGGGATCTTTACCGTAACTTGAAGATGGAGTCGTGGCGGTTCGCTTATGATAAACCTGAACAGCGGAATGCGATCAAGATCTGCTCTGATTTCTTGCACACCAAGGGTATAGAGTACCGAAAGATTACGGTTTTCGCCCTAGTGGGGTGGGACAATGATTCTTTTGTTCAGGCTCGAGAGCGTTTGCAGTATTTGGTAGATCTGCAGGTGTCGCCTTACCCTATGAGATTTCGACCATTGGACAGCGTAGAAAGAAATTACATTCCGCCAGGTTGGGTCAAGGGGCAGATGGAGATGCTGTTCGCTTATTACGGAGTGGCACCGAAGTGGCGGTCACATTCTTGGGAGGAGCATGTGGCCAATTACAAGAAGAAAAAGGAGAAAAAGGAACAGCTGGGGACGCTGCAGATGGAGGGGTTATGATTACTGATTATCCTGAAAAGAAATGTTGGGTCTGTGGAGGAGACTCGTGGTGGTATCGGATGACGCAAGGCCCGGCGGAGTGGTTATGTGCTTCTTGTGGTGGATCTCCAGACCCGTTGGTACGCTTGAAGTTTCGGATCATCAAAGGTAACTTCAAGCTTAATAAGGCGTGGGAACAACTTCGCCGGATGGAAGATAGTCCGGAAAAAGCCGAAATTTTAGTGAAGTGGCGAGCATCAGCCCAAAAGCTGGGTGAGCTCTGTGATGAGCTGGTAGCTGCAGGAGAAACTGAGTGTTTGTACATCGAGGATGGCAAGAAGGTTAAACGGTGTCACGATGATCCTTCAGGTCACAAATGCACGGTCTGTCCGAACAGTTATTGGGTTGACAAGGAGATGCTCGAGGTCGACAAGCGAAGAAATCCAAGTATTTGGGAGGTGTAAGATGAAAATAGAATGGGTGATTGGCATTTTCTTAGTTATGTTCATCTTGGGTCTAGTTTTTGGAGGGTTTATCTCGTGGTGATGGAAAACATTCTTAAAGTGACTTGTCAGGGTTGCGGGCACAAGCAGGAAATCAAGATGAATCTTCCATGCCTGTAGATGCCGCTGTCAAAATCTTAAATGAGGCCAGGTGTGAGAACTGTGGTTCAAAGGAGTTGGCGATATGATTATAGGTGTGGACCCGGGTATAACCGGAGGTGTAGCGGTGCTGGATGATGGATTGTCCATAATTCAAGAGCTTTTTGACCTGCCGGTGCTAACCGTGGGGAAGAAAAAGCAGATCAATCCGTACGCGTTGGCGACTCGGCTGGCGCCGTACCGTGGCGTTGCTGCCCGGTTAGAACTTGTTTCAGCGATGCCCGGTCAGGGTGTTTCGTCGATGTTCAATTTTGGGACGTCTTTCGGTCTTTGTTATGGGGTGCTTGCGGCGTTGGGCTGTCAGGTGATTATGGTGACGCCTCAGGTTTGGAAGCGCCGCGCCGGGTTGATAGGAAAACCCAAAGATCAGTCTCGTACGGTGGCGCAGCGCCTTTTTCCCGCGGCTGATCTGACGTTCAAAAAGGATATTGGTCGGGCTGACGCTCTGTTGATAGCGAAGTTTGGGGGATGACTATCGTGGATGGAGACGTTTTTCTCATAGATCAAGCGAGCAAAAGAGGTCTATGGGGCACCTGCCGTGGGGAATTTCAACCGGCTTGGGAATTTCAACGAAACGCCTGTCGGTGGTAAGTTTTTCGGCCATTCGTTCCCTCTTTCTCAGGCTCCGCCGAGACTATCTTCGAGGGCAGAGAGAACTAGCCAGGTGGTTGGACTCGGTGGCTGACACCAAGGGCGCGCCGGTTACCTTCGGGGGTAAATCGGTAGAGAAATGTGTCCTCGTAAAGAAGGTCGATTTTGAGAAATGATGGAGAACCTGAAATGAAAGGTGAGATGTGTCATTGGTCTTCCGTACCGACGATATGTCAAGAACTCAGATGTGAGGACTGTCAAATATTTCTAGATTACGGAATGAAATTTAAGGAGGCACCAGATGGAAAAGAGTAAGCTTAAAATTCCCAAGGCCCTTCAGCAAAAGAAGAAAACTAGAACTGTCCCGGCTGCAAGTGGGAAATACATACGCCGAGCGATATTAGATTTTGCTCAAAAGTATGGACTGGTAATCAATCCAGCTGGTTATGAAAGATTCGTTTCTAATTATTACGACTTCGGTTTTTGCGTATGTGATCCTACCCGGAAAAACTGTCCGTGCCCCGAGTCCGTGAAAGAATGTGAGAATTTCGGACATTGCAAATGTAGCCTATATTGGCGAGACTATAAAACTTTTCTCGAGCAAATGATAGATAAAAGAATTGGGACCCAGCCCGAAGACTGAGTCCCAAATTTCGTGGTTTACCGGGGGTTTAGGAACCCTTGAGGCCGCACTGGGAACTGGCCTGCATGAAGCGTTCCCGTACGCCGACCCTGCCGCCGCCAGTCTTGTTAAAGAGCTGGGTTCCCATGCAGCGGGCACGGGCATTGGGTTTCGGGCACCAGC